>JAEEGK010002214.1_pt1 | contig 48620 bp, 37 predicted proteins | sample 8958771 | NCBI WGS metagenome assembly JAEEGK01 (sample SAMN16246547, study PRJNA631951) | gut metagenome | biome: gut microbiome; feature: rumen; material: SC-attached | host: Bos | place: Iran: Karaj | collected 2018-10 | reverse complement strand
TCTTCCACCTTAAGTTGTCGAGCAAGGATTCGAACCTTGACAGGCAGAACCAAAATCTGCAGTGCTGCCATTACACCACTCGACATCATTCGTTCCCGAATGCGGCTGCAAAAGTACAACTAATTTCGTTATGTGCAAGCGTTTTTTTCGATTTTTTTGAAAAAAAGTTGCATTCCTGCAATACGAATATCGTTTTTGGTGTTATTCAGATGGGTGCGAAACAAAAAAGCCGTATCTTTGCCGTTTGGCAAGTGCCGTTTTTGATTCGATAATCAACAAATAGTATTTATATCACCATGACATTCAAAAGGTTAAACACGATTACAGGATGGTTGGTAGCCATTGTTGCCGCCGTCGTGTATTTCCTCACCCTTGAGCCTACCGTGAGCTGGTGGGACTGCGGTGAGTACATTTCAACGGCTTACAAACTGCAAGTGGGTCACCCGCCTGGGGCACCTCTGTTCCAAATGATTGGACGTTTCTTCTCGCTCTTTGCGGGCGGCGACGTCACCAAAGTGGCCATGATGGTCAACGTGATGTCGGCCATCTGTAGCGCCCTCACCATCGCTTTCCTTTTCTGGACCATCACCATGATGGCGCGCAAAGTGTGGATGAAAGAAGGCGAAGACGCACCTTGGGCGAATAAGATTGGCGTGTTGCTGGCCGGTATCGTCGGCGCAGTGGCCTACACCTTCACCGAATCGTTCTGGTTCAATGCCGTGGAAGGCGAGGTCTACGCCATGTCGTCGTTCTTTACCGCCGTCACCTTCTGGGCCATCCTGAAATGGGAACAAGTTGCCGACGACCCAAAGAGCACCCGATGGATTATCTTCATCGCTTTCCTCATCGGCCTCTCCATCGGTGTCCACCTGCTCAATCTGTTGTGTGTACCCGCCTTCGTGTATGTGGTGTACTTCAAGAAATGGCAAAAGACCTCGTTTGGTGGTTTTGTGCTGGCAGGCCTAGTTTCAGTAGTCTTGTTGTGGTTCCTCAACATGTTCCTCGTGCCTCAGGTCATCAACCTGGCGGGCAAGACAGAACTGTTCTTCGTGAACTCGCTTGGCGCACCGTTTAATGTCGGCTCCATCGTCTTCTTTGCCGTCGTCATCGGACTTATCATTTGGGGACTCTGGTTTTCCAAGAAAAAAGGACACGTTATTGCCAACACCGCCATCCTATCACTGATGTTCATCCTCATCGGCTACTCTTCGTTCTTCATGCTGATTATCCGTGCCAACACCAACACGCCCATCAACGAGAACGAGCCCAAGGAAGCCCTTTCGATGCTGTCGTACATCAACCGTGACCAATATGGCAGCTGGCCTTTGCTCTATGGTGCATACTACAACGCTCCTGTCTCAGGCCTTAAGGACGGCAACCCCGTCTATGTCAAGGACAAAGAGAAGGGAAAGTACGTCATCACCGACGACAACAAGCGCAGCCTACCCGACTATCCTGACGAGATGAAGACCTTCTTCCCTCGCATGTGGAGCACACAAAGAGGCACGCACTCGGAGATGTATGAAAACTATCGAAAGAATGATAAAGGCGCAGTCACAGGCAACAACGTTCAAGTCAGAAACTACCGAGGCGAGGTCGTCAACGTGAGCAAGCCCACCTTCGGGCAAAACATGAAGTTCTTCATCGACTACCAATGCAACTGGATGTATTGGCGCTATTTCATGTGGAACTTTGTGGGCCGTCAGAACGACATCGAAAGCCAAGGCGAGCTGACCCACGGCAACTGGCTCAGCGGCATCAACTTCATCGACAACGCTAGACTCGGTGACCAAAGCGACATCCCAGCCAGCCTGCAAAACCCGGGCCGCACGACCTATTATTTCTTGCCGCTCATCCTCGGCCTCATCGGCTTGATTTGGCTGCTCAAGAAAGACCTGAAGCAAAGCTGGATCATCTTCTTGCTCTTCTTCATGACGGGTTTGGCTATTGTCATTTACCTGAACCAGACACCTCAGCAGCCGCGTGAGCGTGACTATAGCTATGCCGGTTCGTTCTACGCCTTCGCTATTTGGATCGGTTTCGGCGTCATCGCCCTTATCGACATCATCAACAAGCTGACAAAGAAGAACAGCATCATCACCGCAGTGGCTGTCGGTTTGGTCTGTTTCCTCGCCGTGCCATGCGTGTTGGCCGCCAATGGTTGGGAAGAGCACAACCGCTCAGGCAAGACCTCGGCTCGCGACTGGGCACGAAACTACTTGGCACAGCTGCCGCCCAACTCGGTGATCTTCACCCGTGGCGACAACGACACCTTCCCCTTGTGGTACGTGCAAGAGGTGGAAGGCTTCCGCACCGACGTCCGTGTGTGCAACTACATGCTTTCGGGCGGTTACTGGTATGTCCACCAAATGGGTCGCAAAGTGTACGATTCGGAGAAGCTTCCGCTCACTTTGACCCAAAAGGAATATGATAACGGCATCAACGAGTCCGTTCCTATTGAAGAAGAAGACTACTTCAAGGGCAAAACGGTGGAGCTGAAGCAACTCATCGACTTCATCCACAACCCCAAGGCGGTGAAACGCTACATGGACGTCAGCTACAACTATGTGCCGTGCCGCAACGTGAAGCTCACCGTCGACAAGGATGCCTGCATCCGCAACGGCATCGTTCCCGAGAGCATGAAAGACAACATCGTGGACGAAATTGCATGGGAAATCAAGGACAACTACCTCTACAAGAACTCCCTCATGCTCTTGGACTTCATGGCCACCAACAATTGGGAACGTCCGGTGTACTTCACCTCGTTCAGCGACATGTCGAAAGTGTTGGGCATCGACAAATACCTCCACATGGAAGGTTTGGCCTACCGTTTCATTCCCGTCGAGGCTGAAGACTACGTGAAGGCCTATCGTGGAGGCGTCTACCGCGACGGCAGCTACGACCTGCTGGTCACCAAGGCCAACGAAGGCATCGTCAACTGGGGCAGCATGAACCAAGACGGCGTGGTGCCCGATCGCGAGAGCGTACGCAACATGAGCTATGCCCAATTGGCATACTCACGCTTGGCACAGAGCCTTGTCAACCATGGACAATTAGATTCTGCCGTCATTGTGATGGACAAGTTCCAAGAGTTCTTCCCCAACGAGAAGTTCCCCGCCGAGATCCACACCTACCACTTCCCTGAGATGTACTACGCGTGTGGCGAACTTGAAAAGGGCGACGACTACCTCATGAAGTTGGTCAACAACTACAGCGACATCGTACAATATTACGGCAAGATGAAGCCCAAGTTCAAAAAGTACTACGAAGAAGAAATCGACGAAGGCATGAGCCTACTCAAGCACTTCGGCGACGTGGCCAAGAGATACGAGCGCAATGAGCTGGCGCAAGACATCTCGGATCGCATGATGCAGTACCTTGCCGCTTATTATGAATAAGGTATCGTTAGGATGCCAAAAAAAAGCCAGCGTTCGGTTGTCCGGACGCTGGCTTTTTATGTCATGCTTCTCTGCTTCAGCCTTGACTCTCCACTTTCCTCCGATGCACAAAGCTCCAAACAATCATTCCAATGCCAATCAGCACAAAGGGAACGCTGAGCCATTGGCCCATGTCGAAAGCCATGCCCTTCTCAAATTCCACTTGGACATTCTTCAAAAACTCGATGCCGATGCGTGAGCCGAAGATGATGACGAGGAAGGTGCCAAACATCAAACCAGGCTGTTTGTGGCCAAGGTCGCGCTTGTAGTACATCCACAGCAAGATGCCCATCGCCACGAGGCAGAAGAAAGCCTCGTAGAGTCCTGTCGGATGGCAGGGCAGCCACTCGCTTGGAGGACAACAGTCGCCCGCAGTGCAAGCCGTGTAATTGTCGACAGTGCCACAGAACTGCTCCGCGCCTCTCATGAAGACGAAACCCCATGGCAACGAGGTGGGCGTGCCATAAATCTCGTGGTTGGTCACATTGCCGCAACGGATCAAGGCACCGACTAGACAGACGGGGACAACAATACGGTCAAGGATCCAAATGTAATTAATACGCTGCGGGTTGTCTTTCGTCTTCTTGGTCGACTTATTGTAGCTGCGCACATAGAGCCACAAACCCAGCAAAATACCAATGGCACCGCCGTGGCTGGCCAAACCGCCTTCCCACACAGCGAGCATCTTCAAAGGATGGGAGAGATAATAATCCGGCTCATAAAACAAACAATGGCCCAGTCGCGCACCAACGACGGTAAACAATAGCATAAAGACCAACAGCTTGTCCAGCGATTCGTCGGGCATCTTCTCACGACGATAGATCTTACGCATGACGAAATAGCCCAACAAAAAGCCCAAGGCCCACATGAGGCCGTACCAACGCACGTGAATGTTGCCGATGGAAAACAGGACAGGGTCGATGTTCCAGGTGATGTAGTTGAATAACATGGCATGAAATTTTCGGCAAAGGTAGGAATTATTTCCAAATACAAGTCGGCCCTTCGACAGGCTCAGGGACCTTAACAAGAAAATTTTCTATTTCATGTAACTTTTTCGCAAAATCTCCGTATTACATTCATTAAAGATGGACAGAAGTCAATTCAACCAGTGCGTGGAGCAATATGCCGACCGGCTTTTCCGCTTCGCGTTCTCGAGCCTCCGCAACCGCGAGCAGGCCGAGGACGTGGTGCAGGAGAGCTTTGCTCGCGTTTGGGAGAAGGCCAAGACGGTGGACTTCGCCAAAGCGAAATCCTACCTCTTCACCACCGCCCACCACGCCATGATTGACGAAGTCAGGCGACATCAGCAGACAAGCGACATCGAAGAACTCGCCACCTTCGCCGACCCGAAAGGGACTCCCTACCCCGATGTCAACGAAATCCTGCACAAGACCTTGGCCACCCTGCCCGAAGCGCAACGCAATGCCTTGCTGCTGCGCGACTACGAAGGCTACAGCTACCAAGAAATCGGCGACATCACGGGGATGACTGAGGCGCAAGTGAAAATCAACATCTTCCGCGCCCGCACCGCACTGAAAAACAAACTGAAAAGCATCGACAACCTTATCGACACAGAGCCATGAAGACAAACATCACCATCGACAACTACGAGGCCTTCCTCCTTGACTATATGGAGGGCAACCTCAGCCCCGACGAGGCAGTACAGCTGAAAGCCTTTGTCGCGGCCCAAGGCATGGATTGGGACGAGCTCACCGAGGAACTTCCACACTTGGAAGCCCCTGCTGTCACTTACCAAGGCAAGGAGAACCTGAAGAAGAAAGGGACAATCGTGCCGCTCTATGTCAAAATCGCCTCGGCTGCCGCTGCTGCCGGGCTGCTGCTCACCGTCACCTTGTGGCCCGAAAAGTCGATGCCAAGAGTGGAGCCCATCGCCAACCTCAAGCCCATTGAGGTTAGCCGAATCAACAGCAATGAGACTATAGCCCTGTTGCCTAGGCGGATTACAGAAAGCATAGATCCCTTGCCACGCACAGGCCTACGTGGGGATGACATGCTTTCTGAAGGACACATAACTTCTGGAAGGAAGGCGATGCCTTTGTTGGCCGAATTGCCTGCTAAAACGGCCACCGCCTTACAAACCGACATGCCGTTGTCCGGCTTTGATGAGCCCGACTTCGACTTGATGGCCTACCGCATGAACACAGAGCTGGCGATGATGTCCTTTGATGGAAACGAGTTTTCCGATGATGCAGAGGAAGAACGCGACCTTTCGCTCATCGGCAAAGGCATCTATCTCTTGACTGACGGTCGCCACGACAGTTTTGCCAGCATCATCTCAACAGGCCTTAGCACCGCCAAGAAAGAACTCAATTTGGCAGCCACCGACATCGCCTTGACGGCCTACTACCGCGCCGACGAACGCTTTGAGGAGGTGAAGGAGAACTGGCAGGAAAAGCTGGGAGAATAATTACATTCCTCGCTGTTTCTTTATGGTTTCGTAAGCTCCGTTGATTTCTTGGAACTTCTTTTCGGCGGCTTTCCGTACCTCTTCGCCAAGGTTGCTCACCAAATCGGGGTGGTTTTTCTTGGCCATTTCACGGTAAGCCTTCTTCACTTCCTCATCAGTAGCGGTAGGCTCAATACCGAGAATCTTATAGGCACTGTCCGTCTCCTTGATGAACATGGCTTTCACTGAAGCAAAATCGCTACTGGTGATACCCATATAATCGGAGATTACGTTGATTACGCTCAACTCTTGCGGCGACACTATGCCATCAGATTCTGCAATACCAAACAGATAATGAAGCAGCTGAAGACGCGTAGAATAGTCCATATAGCGTCCCACCTGCTGGCTTACTTCATAGATATTGTAGTCCTTTTGCAGAATCTCGCGAAGCATCTTGATGTAGTTCTCGGCGCGTTCCTGGCCGAAATTCTGCAAGAAGAAACGCTTCACATAATCCAACTCAGAGCGCTTCACATTGCCGTCGGCCTTCATCACCGAGGCTGAAAGCACAAGCAAGGTCACGTTGAAGTCGCGCTTTTCCTCGGTATTGCCAAAGGTATCCTCCACTCCAGAACGGATGACACGTGGACTCCCTCCAGAGAAAATGCTGCCGATGGCATACCCGATGATGCCACCCAAAGGACCGCCAAACGACCATCCCAAACCCGTCAATATCAGTTTCAAAAAGAATCCCATGGTTATTGAGTTTATCGAAAAATAGCCAGTTTTTTAATCAGGCGGCAAAGGTACACAAAAAACGTCACTTAAGGGCGAAAAATATTTCATCATTAAACGCTTAACCAGAGAAAAAGATTTGTATTTTTGCGCTCTTTAATGACAATCCTATTAATTAATTATGTCACTTATGAAAAAAGTACTGTTTTCTCTCGTATTTGTGGCCTTGTCAATAATGGCATCTGCCCAACAATGGACGAGCTTTGGCAAAAGTACTCCTTCCGGACCTGAGGTCAAGTTGATTTCGAGCAGCGAAAGGCAAATCATCGTTGACTTCTCTTTGGGTGGTTTCAATTTGACCAAAGTGAACACCCCTAACGGCATCCAGCAAATTGTGTCCGTCCCAAAGATGGCCTCCATGCTCGAAGCCAGTGCCCCCGACCTTCCTCAATTCCCCGTCCCTGCCATTATTGGCGACCTGGCGGAAATGGAAGTAAACGTCACCAAGAGCGATTTCACGGATTACCAAAACGTTGAGATTGCCCCTTCTAAAGGTAATTTCAGCCGTCAGATCGACCCTGAAACCGTTCCTTACACCTACGGCAAGATGTACAGCCAAAATGCTTTCTATCCTGCCACCCAAGCTTATCTCGAAACACCTTACATCATCCGCGACTTCCGTGGCCAAAACATCATGGTACGCCCCTTCGCCTACAATCCTGTGACGAAGACCCTTCGTGTGTATCACAACATGACCATTGAGATGCGCAAAGTGAGCAACAACGGTGTCAACCAAAAGGTAAGCCGCAAGGCCATCCAGAAGGTTACCACCGAAATGGAGGAAGCCTATAACCACCGTTTCATCAACTACAAGGAAAGCACTTCCAAGTACAACTTCATTCAGGACCGTGGCGAGATGCTTGTCATCTGCCCCGACCAGTACATGGAAAGCATGCAACCCTTTGTCGAATGGAAGAACCAATCAGGCCGTCCCACCACTATCGTAAGCCTCTCAGAAGTGGGTGGCAACAACGACAACCAAATCAAGAATTACATCCGAAGCATCTACGATGATCCAGAACACAACCTTGAGTTCATCCTCCTTGTCGGCGACTATGCCGACCTCACACCTCATTCGATGAGCGGAGGCCGTTCCGACAACTGGTTTGGTCAATTGGAAGGTAATGACTACTACCTTGAAGCCCTCACTGGCCGTTTCTCGGTGCAAAGCATTAACGATGTGGAAACCCATATCGAAAAGGTGTTGTATTACGAGCGCGACATGCCTGAAGGCCTCACCTGGCTCAACCAAGGCATCGGTATCGGCGCCAATGAAGGCGCTGGTAATGGTCACAATGGTGGCGAAGCCGACTATGTGCACATCAATTACATCCGCGACACTTTGATGCACTACACCTACGAAAATGTCACGCAACAGTACAGCGGCGTAGGTGGCGGCACCAGTGCCAATGCCATCAGCGCAGATTTCAATGCAGGCAAGAGCATCTGCAACTATTGCAACCACGGTTCACAAACAAGCTGGGCTGTTGCCAACTATAGCAACAGCAACGTCAATGCGTTGGTGAACGACGACAAATGGCCTTTCATTTGGTCCGTTGCCTGCAATAATGGTGAGTTTAATGGTAACTGCTTCGGAGAAGCCTGGCTGAGAGCAACCAACAATTCCACAGGACGTCCTACCGGTGCTGTTGGTGGTATGTTCAGCTGGATTTCACAACCCTGGGTGCCTCCAATGACAGGTCAAGACGAAATGGTCGACATCCTCACCGAATGGAAGCATGACGACAAGTACTGCCACACTTTCGGTGGTGCTTCGTTGAACGGCAGCATGTACATGCTTGACATGCACCCTAATGACCAAGGCGACACACACAACACCTGGATTCTCTTCGGTGACCCGAGCCTTATGGTTCGTACCGACAATCCCGTCAGCATGAACGTCACCTGCACACCATCGGTTCTGATGCTCGGCATGAGCGAGCTGGAAGTCTCTGCTGAAAACACCGCTTATGGTATCGTCACTTTGATGATGGACGGAGAAACAATTGCTACAGGTTCCATCTTCGACGGTGTTTGCAGCCTCAACTTCCCACCGTTGAGCACGGTCGGCACGGCAACCCTCACCGTCATAGGATATAACAAGGTAACCGAAGTCCAAACCATGGAAATCCTTCCTGCCGAAGGTCCCTATGTCACTGTGACGGAATACACGCCTAATTTCGCCCCAGTCAATGTGGAAACGAGCCTCTCTCTTAGCTTCAAGAACGTGGGGGTCGATCCTACTGCAGGCACCACAAATGTCAGCTTAACTTGCAACGATCCTCGTTTGAGCATCATCGACGGCACAGAGACTTTCGATGTGTTGAACTCCGAAGATACTATCACCCTGCAAAATGCCTTTAGCTTCATCATTTCCGAAGGTGTTGAGGACGAAACCCGTTTCCAAATCGATGTCAACATGACCGATGGCAGACAGACCTGGAGTGGAAGGGTCTTTGTCACTGCCGGACGGGCCGTCCTTGAATACACCAACTCTGAATGGGCAGGCAGCTTCGTGCCAGGTGAGACAGTAACCATCGTGACCAATTTCAAGAACATTGGACATTACATGGCTACCAATGCTGTTGCCACCATCGCCTGTGAAAGCGAATATGTCACCCTTCTCAATCCTAGCGTTGAGTTAGGCACCATCGACCCAGAAGGTATCGTCACTTGTGTGTTCACCATTCAAATCGATGAGAGCTGCCCAGAAACCGAATCGATTCCTTTGAGCTTTTTGATGCAAGCCGATGGTGACCTATCAGCAGAAGGCGACCTCACCCTGAGGAATTCCTGCAACGTCGTCTTCGCACTCACCGACTCTTACGGTGATGGTTGGAATGGAAACTACTTGAACGTCAGCTTCAGCGATGGCACACCCGCACAGCACTTGACCATCCAAGACGGTTCCACCGCCAACTATATCATTGAGATTGGCAACGGCGTCCACGTCACTTTAGGATGGACCATGGGCCAATGGCCTTCCGAGTGTTCTTTCGTTGTTCGCTATGAGGATGGTGATGTAATCTGCCAAGCTTCAAGTCCTAATGGTTCTTACTCGTTCGAATTCGACTGCAACTGCGCTGGCGGACAAACTACCAACACCTACGACCCAGTCGAAAACCTCACTGCCGAAATGGACATGGGAACAATCAAGCTCACATGGGATGAGCCTGAAGGTGCCTTGAACTACATCGTCAAACGAAACGGCATCGAGATTGGACAAACGAGAGAGCCCGAATATACAGATGAAGTCTTCACCGAGCTTCACTACACCTATTGCATCGTTGCTGAATACGCCGATGGCTCCAGCATTCCTGAGTGCATCATAGTCAAATCCGAGCTTGGAATTGACGAGTACGAGACAGAGTTTGCCATCTATCCCAACCCAGTCAACAATACGTTATACATCAACGGTGGCAATGCCGAGTACAGCTATGCAATGTACAACAGCATGGGACAGGTGATGGCCAACGGCAATGCCAAAGGCACTGAACAAATCAGTGTAGAAGGCATGACCAAGGGCATCTACTTCCTCCACATCACTTCGGGCACACAAGTGCTCGTGGAAAAGGTTGTGGTGAAGTAATCCAAAGTTTGCCTAATACTTGAAAGGCGACCCCGTCAAAACGAGGTCGCCTTTCTTCTATTATAACATGCAACTATTCCTGCTGAAACATATTCTCGTGATAAACCGCTTCGCCTGTAATGACAGACGTGGCATTGAACCAACCTATCGCATTGCAATCAGATAGAATATTGGAGAACATAGCAGGGAAAGCACCCATAACAGGATTGACACCAATGGCCAATTTCTGGCCTACCAGGAAATACATGTAATCCTTTGATATGCTATAAAGCTTCACTCCTACCACATCACCTTCGTGCAAATACGACTTGTTCATGACTCCAACCGGAACCTCTGATTTGTTACTTGAGTTGTTTATCATCTCAGGACCATTGAAGTAATAACCGGCATAGCCCTTCATAGGATACAGGTTAAACAATCTGGAAGGTCTGTTCTTGAAGAGCCTACCATTCAGATAGAGTTCCACTAAATATACGATGTTTTCATTGGAAAGTGTCTGGAAATATGGACATACACACACTGCGGCCCGATCATCGACAAAAGGTATGCCATACTCATTGCGCAAAGGCAACAAACCGACTGAGTCGATGCCGCTGGCATTGTTCGACATCTTGGTATCGGCGGACATTCCAAGAGGCCATGAATGTATTGGATTATCCTCCACCTTGATTGTCAAAGAATACCAACTTTCCTTATTTCCCTTTACCGAATCTGTAAGATAATGTCCCGGCCTGTTCTCCTGCTCGTAATACCAAATGGTGTCACTCTTGCTTGTCACATATACCTCGGCACCAGAAATCATCTCAGCACCTTCCGTATTATACAATTCCGAAGAATAGCTGAGTTTGACCTCGTGACGCTTATATTCATCCGTAATGGATCCTTCCACCACCGGTACTTTTTTCCCTTCAGGCAATTCCATAATGATGTCCTCAGTGCAAGAGGCCATAAGCCAACCGAGCACAACCATCAAAACCAATTGTAGCTTACTTTTTACCATAACACTCAACTATTTTCGAAAAACCGTTTCTGACGAGACAACAGATGCCGTAAAGAACCACCCAACACCTTTTCCCTCAGGCTGGATATTGGTGCTCACGTTGGCTGGCGCGCCCAACATAGGATTGCTTCCTGTCGACATCAAGAGGCTATAGAAGAAATAATAATACTCTGGCGTGACACTAAACAAATCCGCATGAATTCTATCGCCGTCCTTCAGCTGCGACCGACGGAAATAACCAATCGGAATTTCTTTGTTGTTTTGGAGCATCTCCTGACCATTCACATAATAGCCGGCAAATCCGCCTTGTGCAATCATCATCCGCATTTTCAAGCTGTCGGTAAGCAAGGTATCGTTCTTCGAGACCATAGGCATATAGATGATGTTGGGATCGGGAAGGCTCTGGAAATACGGATAAAGCCATTCGATGGTATCCATAAAAAACACGGAAGGCACCGTGTCGTTCATCCCGTTGAAATGCTTCACTACAATACTGTCAATCCTTTCCACATTGTCGGGAATCAGGCTTTCAGCAAAAACCTGCTGTTTGGTGCCATCAGCTTCGGGAATCTCAATACAAAGACGATACAATGTATTCTTATTTCCTGCAACACTGTCGGTGAAATAGTGGCCTTTCAGCTCGGCATCCTCATAATAATAGGCGGTATCCACGCCATCGGTGACATACACCGTGGCACCACTCACCATATGAATTTCATCTTGGTTATAAAACTCAGACGTATAGCTCAATATGGCCTCGTGTCGCTTCAGCTCATCGGTAAACGAAGCATCCACACCTATCATAGGATCTCCCTCCTCCACATCAATCACGATGTCTTCCGTACACGAGGTGAAAGCCACAAAAGCCAAGAGCGCCAAAATCCCAAACAGCCTTTTCATCGTGTTCAGTATTTGAAGTTGTACGAAATGGAGGGCACGGCGGAAAACAGATACATGTTCTTTGTCTCAATTTTGCCGTTCTTGCCTTGTTCGAAAGTAATAGCCCAAGTGTTGTGTCGAGCGTATGCATTATACACCGAGACATTGATTTCATGCTGCCAACGCCGATTGTCAAGTTTGCCTAACTTGCAGGTGAACGACAGATCGAGACGATGGTAGTCGGGATAGCGGCTCTCATTGCGTTTGCCGTTATACACTGCATAAGTCATGCCATTGAGGGTGTATTGCCCATAAGGGAAAGTCACTGGTTGCCCAGTATTGTAAATCCAGTTGGCAGCCAACGTAATACGCGGATTCAGTTCATAGTTACCCACAATGACGATGTTGTGCGGTCGGTCGTAAGGTGAACTGTATTCCTTGCCTCGGCTGATTCCTTTGATGGTGCGAAACGTACGGGAATAGGTATAGGAAACCCAACCCGTAAACTTGCCTACGTTTTTCCTGACAAGGAACTCTGCACCGTAAGAGCGACCCTTACCGACTCGCAACTCACCGTCAATCAGAAGATAGCCGTATGTGATGGCATTGTCCTTGAAGTCGATGACATTCTTCATATTCTTGTAATAGACCTCCACCGAGGTCTCAATGGCATCATTGTTGAAATTGCGGAAATAGCCTAAAGCATACTGGTCACATTTTTGGGGTTTCACGTTTGGACCTGTCGGGAACCACACGTCGAAAGGCAGTCCACCCGTAGCCGATGAAGCCACTTGAGCATATTGCACCGTACGCGAATAGGAAGCCTTGACCGAAGAATGCTCGTCCAGTTGATACTTGGCGGCCACTCGCGGCTCGGGATTGATGACTGTATTGAACACCTCACCTGGACCGTAATGCAAAGTGTCATTAACGACATAAAGAGTCCTGTCAAAGATATACAAATCTTCCTCGCCAATGTTTTGGAAACACGACAGCCGCATGCCTGCACGGAGGGTGAGACGCATCATAGGTGAATAATCGTGGGAGAAATACAAGGCATGTTCCAAGCCTTTGCGCGCCACCGACTTAGACTGGTCAATTTGGAGATATTGCGAAAGCGCTCCTCCCCTGTCGTCGATTTGGCCTTGCAGATAGGATTGAAAGCTCGTGCTTAGACCAAACTTCGAATCATGCTTGTCGTTCCAATGCATGGCGAAGTCATAGTTGAGGCTAATCGCATCAGTACCCGCCTTGACGGCAAAGTCATATGGGTTGTATTTCATATCAATGTCATAGCGGTACCTCGACCCAATCAAAGAAAGGTTCGAGGCAAAACGGTCGGAAAAGATATGGCTCCAGCGCAAAGTGGCGCTGCTGTTTCCATAACCCAAACCTATCATTTGCTGCATCGAAAATTGGTCGTGACCATTGTACAAGGAAAGGAAAAGCCGGTCGTTCTTGCCCAGTGTATGCGTCACTTTGGCATTCAAGTCATAGAAATTGATTTTTGACTTGTCCAAGTCCTCGCCCAAGAATGGGAGGACAAGTCCTGCGTAGGTCCTGCGACCCGCGACCATCACCGATGTCTTATGGTCGAAGAGGGGGGATTCAAGCATCACATGGCTTGTCACCAATCCAATGCCGCCTTGAATCCCGAACCGTTTAGGCATTTCGTCCTTCACCGACACGTCGAGGACAGAGGAAAGGCGTCCTCCAAAATAGGCGGGAATGTCACCCTTGTAAAGTGTCGCATCCTTCACCACATCGTTGTTGAACACAGAGAAGAATCCAAGGAAATGCGAGGCATTGTAAATCGGGGCGCCGTCGAGAAGAATGAGGTTGTGGTCGGTGGCGCCGCCACGCACACTGAAGCCAGACGAGCCTTCAGAGGCCGACTGCACACCAGGCAGCAAGGTGATGCTCTTGATGACGTCCACCTCACCCATCAAAGCTGGAATCTTCTTGATGGTAATCATGTCGAGCGTCTGCACACTCATCGCCATGGCAGTCACATTGCGGTCCTTGCTCTCGCTGGTGACTTGCACTTCGGAGAGCTTTTCCGATTCGGGCTGCAACTTGACATTGACCGTAATAGGCTTTGCTCCTATGCTTACATTTTTGTTAAGTGTGGTATAACCAATATAGGAGATGCGCAAAGAATGCTCTCCCATAGGCAAATCCAATTCGTAATGGCCTTTTTCGTCAGTCGTTGTACCCACTTGCAATTTTTCCTCATAAATGGAAACGCCAATCAAAGTACTGTTGGTCTCAGCATCCTTAATGACACCTGTAACCCGCCCTTTTTGCTGGGCAAACGAGCTGATACTCAAGCTACAAAGGCAAATTAATAAAAAAAATAATCTTCGATGCATTTTATCTCAAAATAAATTTGTGCAAAAATACAAAACTAAATCAAAGTAACTCTCTTATTTTCAACAAATCGTGCACCTCAAAAGTAGATTTTCCCTCTACTTTCTCACTTTTCAGGTTCAAGAAAACCGTATCCATACCTATCGCACGGGCCCCATCGATGTCGACGGCCATCTCATCACCAACCATAAGACTCTCTTCAACAGTGGCATGAGCTTTGCGCAAAGCATATTGGAAAATCTCTGGATTCGGCTTCTTCACCCCGACTTCCTCTGAAACGGTCAAAGTCTCGAAATAAGGCTCCAAGCCCGAGCCACTCAACTTGATGTGTTGCACTTCTTGGAAACCATTAGTAATCAAATGCAAGTGATATTTTGGCTTCAGGTAGTCCAACAACTCCATCGTGCCAGGAACCAGCCTGACGATACGCGGAGACCAATACACATAGTCCTCGCTGAGATGGTCGGCTAATTGAGTGTCGTGAATGTTGTAATGTTCTAAAGGCAACACGAAGCGAGTACGGTTCAAATCATCTTTGGTGATTTTGTCCTCACGGTATAGTTCCCAAAGTCGTTCATTCAGCGGATGATACACTTCGTGAAACTCATGTGCACTAGGAACACCCAAACTTTTCAGGTTGTATTTCTCATAAATGCGCTCAAAGGCCACTTCGGCGGCTGCATCAAAGTCCCATAGCGTACGGTCGAGGTCAAAGAAGATATGCTTGTACTGCTTCATCTTTCTCGCATTTGACGTTGCCACTCAAACAAAGCCACAGCAGCGGCATGGCTGACATTGAGCGAACGGGTTGGACCAGGCACTGGGATATAAACCACCATGTCACATTGGCCAAGCAAATCCTCGCTTAATCCATGACTCTCACTGCCTACGACAAAAACCACATCCTCGGGAAGTTGGGTGTCATAGATGCAAGTGGCATTGTCGGCGGTCTCGATGGCGACGATGGTCTTGCCTTCGGGAACAATTTTGTGCAAATCGCTCTCCTCACTGAAATACCAACGGATGTTGTCGCGGCTGGAAGCTGCGGCACGGCGCACTTTGCCAAGACGATGGTCTTCTTCCTTACCTAAAAAACAGACCTCGTTAGCGCCAATGTTGTCGGCCAAACGGATCAAAGCGCCCATATTGTCAGGAGTCAGCAAATGATCGGCGATAAGCATAGGATGCGGCACCCGCTCATAGAGCGTTTCGGGAGAAAGCTCTTCAAACAAATCGTTGGATTTCAAATAGGACATCGCCTTGTGTTATTGAACGATGATTTTCTTAATGTAATCCTCCGTCTCCGTGGCGATGAGCAAGATATACACGCCTTGGGAAAGCACACGACAATCCATTTGGAGGTCTCCCGAACTTTCGCCTTCCCAAATATGCTGCCCAATACTGTTGAAGAGCCTATAGCTAAACGGTTGTTCGAAGCTGATGTTCAAATAGCCACGAACAGGATTGGGGAATACACGCAACGTATTTTCGATGCTATCGACCCCGAGGACCGTTATTTCCACCGTGGCGAAAGCTGGAATGGATTGCAGCCCTTCGCTGCTGACAGCCGTGACGCTATAAGTGTGAGTACCCAAATTGAGCCACTCCGTAAACGTCGTTTCGTGTTGCATGGCGATGGGAGTCCCGTTGCGCCTGATGAGATAGTCATCAGTGGGGTTTTGCGGCTGCCAAGACAATGTCACCTTGTTTTCCTCAACTTGGGTTTCCAATTCAAGCACAGGCAAGAGCGTGAAGGTGTGAGCCGAGGGGAACTGTATATCGTCAATCCAGCAACAGTCTTCGCCATAGCTGCCACTGCTGTCCTTCATGTAAATCCATCTGAATCTCCGAATTCCGGAGTTCACGGAGAAGGAGGCGCTGGTCCAATCCGTCACGCCTGACCACACGCCCTCGGTCTCATTGTCAATATAGAAAGTCAGTTTATCCTTATCGCCTTCGCTACTGGTTTTCAAGAAGAAACTGATTTCGCCGTCTTCTACAATCTCCACTTCGACTTGAAGTGTGGTTAGATTGCCATTGCCGATGGCTCCTGAGCGTGCGCTATAGGTTCCCGAATTGGCGGTGCTGCTGTCGACAATCCACGGCGCACCACCAAGGGACTCCCAGTCAAACGCACTGAAATCACCTGTCTCGAAGGTCTCTTTGATGGGACCGATGTTAAGGAACTTCGTGCCAGTGTATGAATACGGCTTAGCATCCATTGCATAATACACCTCAAAGTTTGAGCCATTGGGTATATTCGAGGAAGTGTTGAAAGAAGCTGTCACATTCGCAGCGCTTCCTGCGGCAATTTCTCCCACATTGTGAATAATTGGATTGAAAACCAAGTCATTATGGCTGCTGTACAATTCAATCTTGACATTGCGGGCATCCGAAGAACCTGTGTTCCTGATTCCAACCACCAAATCCCCAACTTCGCCAGGATAGGTTGTATTGAAGGGCCTGAACTCAGAAATGACGAGATTCGGGGCATGCAAAGCCACGCGAAAACGACTGGTCCAGGTGTCGATGCCATCTGTACACGAAAGGAAGAATTCGGCTTGACTGCCATCGGGAATCAATTCGTTTACAGCAATCTCAAAAGCATTGGCAATGGTATATTGCTCCAAAGAGGCAACATTGGGAATGTTCGCGCTGCCATGAGTGACTTCCACAAAGGGAGAATCGGTGCTGAGTGTGGCTTGAACATTTGTGGCAGCTAAATTACCCAGATTTTTGACAGTCACATTGATACCTACAGTGTCACCATAATCGGCTTGACCGTTTTCATCGTTAATCGAGACACTTTCGCAGGTCAGATAGGCACCATTGTTGGGAATGACCGCAATGTCGCGAACCTCTGTGACCTTGTTATAACTGGTCACCACAAGTTGCAGGTTGCCGATTTCAGTTAAACCATCAAAAGTAAGCACGCCTTCGCCGTTGACAATAGGGGCACTGGCAAGGATTTCTCCATTATTGGAAAGGGTGGCTATGGCATAATCCGCATCGGCAGTGATGAAGAGTTCGGTTAGTCCAAGGAAAATGGCCTCTGGCTGACAAATGACATTGAGTTCGGAGGGAGCTTCGGTGCGCAACAACAGGCTGGGGTCGCCAAAAAGAATCCAAGTGTTATGGGTCTTGCCTTGGTCATTAGGATACATGTCAAGAATTCTCATATTGCCATTGAGCGAGGCACCGCCAAAAGTATGGTGGAACTGGTCGGCGGAACGCCATTCACAAAGGATGTCCACCATCTCATCCTGACCTGTCATAGGCGGCTGCCAGGGTTGGGAAGTCCAGCTGAACATGCCGCCAATGGCACCAGTAGGAGCACCGTTCACATTGTTGGTGGCACGCAACCATGCCTCAGCAAAACAATTCACATTAAACTGGCCATTGTAACAGGCCGTCGACCAAATGAAGGGCAATTTATAGTCGTTGGTCAGTGTGTTCACATGATAATTGTTAAAGTTACCCACATACCAACCCGTTGTGGAGCCATGGTTGCAGTAGTTGCAGATGCCAGCACCCTCATTGAAGTTTTGGCTCAGCATGGATGCATTGGTGCCCGCACCTACACCGTGGTAATGCCGTGAAACTTCGGTGTAGGTATAATGCATCAAGGTATCACGTATGTAATCAACATGCTGATAATCAGATTCGCCACCATTATGTCCACTGCCTGCACCTTCCACAGAGCCAACGCCTATGCCTTTGCTCAACCAATCGGCATCAGCGGCAATGTCGCGCTCATAGTATATCACTTTGGCCACTTGGTTTTGCACATGGGCTTCGTTTTCCGCCGAAAAACGACCGACAAAAACCTCGGGATAATAGTCATTGCCTTCCAACTGCCCGAACCAAATGTCGGAAGCACCATCACTCATGGCTTTTGGCGTGATTTGATTGTAGTCACCCACAAGAAGCACATAGCAAAGGTTTTCATCGGGATTGTTGTAATGGCTGAGGATGAACGACTTGATTTGATCCGTATTGTTACCGCCAATGTCGGAAAGGTTGACCAAGGTCGTTGGGCGGCCCGACTCGTTTTTCCAAGCCACAAAAGGCTGCATAGCATCAAGAAACTCGGGAGGACAGATGACCAACATCTCACCCTCGTCGGGGACGAAGTTGTATTTGGATGCCCGCTCCCGATAGTTAACAAAACGTTGCTGGTACATAGCGTTAGCTTCTGCTGTCATTCTCGTTTGGCTTGACTTACGGCTTAGTTTGGCGTTGCTACCGTTCTCACCCGTCTTGCGCATTTCCAATGTCAGTTGGGTGTAAACTCTTAAGGTTTTCGAGATGGGATTGTATGCAAAAGGATAGACCAAAATATTCTGTCCACGGAAGTCGCGAAGGATATACGGTTGGTCTAATTGTGCCTGAAAACCAGGGAAGAAGCGGTTCTGGGCATAGGCATCGCCATAGCGGAATGGCACTTCATCGGGATTGATCTCGCGGCTGAAGTTGCCTTTGGAGGGTGCGATTTCGATGCCTTCAAAGTCCTGATATTTAGCCTCCTTGACTTGGACTTCCATCGCGGCCAAGTCGTCAATGAGCACAGGGATAGCATACAATGGAAGGTCGGGAGAGCCTTCCTCGAGCATTGAAGCCATCTTAGGCACCTTGATGATGTATTGCAAGCCCTTTGGCGTGTTGACTTCTTCCTTAAAGAAACCGCCCAAGGTGAAGCTCAGTTCCGTCTTTTGCTCCGTGTCGGACATCAGTTTGACTTTGGGGGCAGCGGGGCTCTGTTGGGGACAACCCACCCATTCCTGAGCAGTTAGGTTGATGGATGCCAAACAGATGATAAGAAACAGCAATCCTTTTTTCATTCTAAAATGTATTTTGTGCAAAAATACGGAATTTCTTCGAGAATGGAATAAAAAGGGTAGATTTATTGGCAGGCTGTAGGGCTGTCACACCGTGGCAGCCGCACCACGGTAGGATGCAGGCCTCAGAAAACATGTCTTCCCTGCGGTGGCCAAGCGGGCAAAGGCATGGGATCTATGCTTTCTGAGGCCGTCCTTTATGGTCTTTGCTGCTTGAATCGACCTTCTATAGATTCCCTGCTCTCGCACATATCCACGCGGGAATGACATAGAAGGTCTAGCGTAGAATGACATGGGAGGCTTGCGTTGGGATGACATGGCTGCTGCGGGAACACCCCGACACAAAAAAAAGCGGAGGCCGCGCCCAAAAAGCACGCCTCCGCCATAATCATAATATCCTACTGGGCTATGCCCCAGCCCGTAACGGAACAAAAGTTAGTTCTCTCGGACAGGGCGCACAGTGAACCCGTAGCAGCGGTCGGCGGTTGCACGGGATTGACTGAAGCCCGAATCGAAGTAGAAGTCCCACGCGAGGTCCGGGAGGCCCATGCCCGTGTAGAGCGAACTCGACCAGTAGAGGCCCCAGTCGCCAGCGCCGTCGAACTCAACGTCCCAACGGGGGCCAGCGGCAGGCAGGAAGAGACTGTTGCCGTTGCTCGCGGTGAAGAGCCTTCCGTTCACGCCGTTCTGCTGTGTCCAGGTAACGGTCGTGTTGTTGTAGAGCTCTTGGAACTCTTCCTTCGTGGGCATACGCCAGTTTCCACCCCAGTTGGCAGCTGCCGCGTCATCCTCGGGCAACAAGGTGGTCAGGTTGTCGGTGAAGCCGTTGTAACCGTAGCTGGGGTTGCTGCAATACTTGGTCAAAGTGCTATTGCTGCCGTTGCAGTACTGGTAGGTACTCCAGTCGTAATTGCTCTTTGGCTGCGTCTCGCCCCAGGCGAAGTAGTCACCGTAGTCCTCGGGGTTGTCGGCACCCACATTGCAGGTGGCCCACAGCAGGCCGCTCGGCAGGCCTAGGTCGACATATTCGTGGGTTATCACCTCCAAGGTGCTCATCGTCTTCACCTTGTTCCATTCCACCATAAGTGCGCCATTCGCGGTACTCTTGCTGAAGATGGGCTCAGTGCCACCACTGTAAACATTCATCGTGAAGCCTTGCGTCAGTGTGCCCACGGGCAACACGATGTAGAACTCCTGTGCCGCCGTGGCGGTCAGCGTGGCGTTACAACTGAGCATCACGCGGTTCGTGCCGCTGTTGCTTGCCGCTGCCGTCAGCTCGGGATGGGTAGCCGTGCAGTCTGCCTCAAACGCGCCGTTCAGCTTGTCGTTGGCGTTGTTCGAAACAATCTCAATGCCCGTGATGGCCATGTTGTCGCCCGTCAGGCTGATGCCCAAGCCGCCGCAGAGGCTGGTGAAGGTGAGGTCGTCGGGGTTAGTAAAAGTGCCAATCATCGGGTTGGCGCCGTTGCCGAAGGTGCCTGCCTCAGCGGTCTGCGTCTCGGGCAAGGTGAAGCTCACCGTATTGCCGCTAATCGTTGCGGTCTGGGGATAGACGGCTATGTTATTCGTGCCAAACTCATACTCTCCCGCATAAACGAAGGTGCCTTCAGAGCTGCCTGCTCCGCCCGTGAGGGTGAAGATGGCGTTAGAGGTGCCGTTGTTCACAAGGATTTGGTCGCCCGCCGTCCAGTTGATGGCGCCGTTCGTTGGGTTGAGCGAGGTCCTGTCGTTGCCCTTGTTCTGTTCGATGGAAGCCTTCAGGGTGACTCCCTTGGTCTCTTTGTCTTTCTTGCAGCCTGCAAACACAACGAGGGCTGCCAATGCAATCAGTAATGTAACTTTCTTCATAGTCAGTTCCTCCGTTTTTTTACCAGCCATAGCCGCTTTCCATGTTCATGTTTGTGGTTCCTGCGCCGAAGCCTGACGTTTCGCCGCCACCAGCGCCCGAGGCACACAACATACCCTGGCTTTCGATTTCTATGACCTCCACCTGCGGAGCCTCATAGCGTTTTTCAGTTGTTTTCATTTGTTTGAGATTTAAAGATTTAAAATTTAAAGATTTAAGATTTAAAATTCAACAAAGCATCCTCAACTGAGCCCAATGGCACAGTCGCGGATGCTTTGCTGGAATGGATACTATAACAAGAAGTCACCGAAACGACCCGAAGGTCATTCTTCAAGCTCGTGGGCTGGGTTTTTACCCCCCCCCGCAACTTTCTATAAATCAATGATTTATAATGCTTTAACATAATTTTCGGCGGTTTCTTTGCGGACAAAGATATGAAAAAACCACTTTGAGAGGAAAGAAGGAAGCAAATCTTTTGTAAAACTGTCGGAAAAAGCAAAAGAATTCGTCAAACACAACAAACGGACTCCCCAAAGGAAGCCCGTCTGCCTCGTCGGATTTCAAATAGTCTGTGACGATAGGTTAGAGTTTAATCCACATGTTTATGGAGATAGGAGTTCTCGCCGCTAATGCCGTATTGGGAAGCCGAATAATCCGACATTTCCTCATCGGCTTGGTTGATTTCCACATTGCGACGCAAGTAAGCCGGTTGGTTTTCCAGTTCCTCCAATCCACGGGCCGTCCTGAAGTTCATACTCAAGGCGCGCAGACGCTGCTTCTTCAGCTGCTCTTTCGGGTCGGCTTGCTTGGCTTTCTTGGCCTCCAACACGGCGATTTCCTGCTCGGCTTTGGCTTGAACCTCTTCCTGTGTGATGATGCGCGAGGTGATTTCGAAACCGTCATCATCGTTACTGCTGCTTGAGCGGAAGGGATTGTCGAACACCCTCACCACGGGTTTTTCTTCTTCATAATGGACCGTGCGAGGTGTTTCTTGAACAGGAGCTGGTGTTGGTTCAATGGTAGGCTCGAAGAGCGGTGTGTCATCATCGGTAGATTGGGTCGGCCCTTCGACAGGCTCAGGGACCTCTGTTACTGGAGTGAACAAGGAATGGACCGTCTTTTCTTCATGTTTTTCAACGGGCTGTTCTTCCTTAGGGAACACCTTCTCAACCTCGGTAGCCGCAACCGAACCCACAGCCAGATTTGCCGGCTGGGCAGGTCCTTCGACCTTTCGGCTCTGCTCAGGAACCTCAGGGGTCTCAGTTGTCTCGCCTTTCACCTTGCCACTCAAGTCGTAAACCTTCTTCGGCTGGACAGGACCGACAGGATTGACAGGGTTCTGCTTTTCGGCAATAACGGCACTGTAAGGCTTGGCATCGTGGTTGAAACCCGTGGCAATCAAGGTGACACTGAGAGCCTCACCGAGACTTTCGTCGGTGCCGTTACCCCAAATGACATCGGAATTGTTGCCACAAGCGTTCTGGGCGATTTCGAGAATCTCGTCCACTTCGTCCAACGAAACTTCATCAGTACCCGATGTGATATAAAGCAGGATGTTCTTCGCGCCCTCGATATTCGAGTCGTTGAGCAATGGCGAATGGATGGCGTCTTTGATAGCCTTCTCAGCGCGGTTTTCGCCTTCGGCGACACCCGAGCCCATGATGGCCTTACCGCTGTCTTTCATGACAGTCTTCACATCCTCGAAGTCGACATTGACATAGCCAGGCACAGTGATGATTTCAGCGATGCCTCGGGCTGCCGTGGCCAACACATCATCAGCCTTTTTGAAAGCTTCGGAAAGCTTCATGTTGCCGTATTGGTCGCGCAGTTTGTCGGTGCTGATGAGAATGAGCGTATCAACACACTTCTTCAATTCATCGATGCCCGACAAGGCTTGCAGCTTGCGGCGACGGCCTTCGCGCTCCATAGGCATGGTAACGATGCCTACGGTGAGAATGCCTTTATCCTTGGCCATCTTGGCCACCACGGGAGCAGCGCCAGTGCCCGTACCGCCACCCATACCAGCGGTGACAAACAGCATCTTGGTATCGTCGTCCATCAGAGCTTCAAGCTCGTCACGGCTCATTTCGGCGGCTTCGCGACCGATGTTTGGGTCGTTGCCGGCACCCAACTCGCGTTTGCCAAGGTGAACGGTGGTCTTGACCTTACTCTTCAGCAAAGCTTGATGGTCAGTATTGCAAAGTACAAAGTCGACGCCTTGGATGCCTTCCTCCATCATGTGGTTGACGGCATTGCCGCCGCCGCCACCGACGCCGATGACTTTGATATAGTTGGGTTTCTCCACATCAACGGGCTTGAACAACTCGTTTTGGGCGTTTGGGTTAGTTATGTAGTCTTCTGCCATAGTGCTGTAGTTTTGATGGGTTATTCAATGTTGTCGGGTGTGAAGAAATCAGTGAGGGAAGCAATAATCCCTTTTACATCGAAGCCTTTTTTCTTTGGCTTTTTCTTGCTATCGTTTTCGTCTTTGGTATCCTCGACATCCTCCTCTTCAGGATTCACGGCAGGGATTTCCACTTTTTGCTGGGCTTCGAGACGAGATGCCTCGGCGGCTTTTGAGGCATTCAGATACTCATCGTGTTCCATACGGGCGATGGTCTCGATGACAATGCCGATACCCGTAGAGTACATCGGGCTCGACATTTCCTTCATCTCGGTCTGGTTAAGGTGTTCGTTGGGATAACCGATGCGAACTTCCAAGCCTGTCTTGAACTCAGCCAGCTGTTGGATATGCTTCATCATGGCACCACCACCAGTCAGCACGATGCCGGCGATAAGCTGGTTGTCGGTCTTGGCCTTCTGGATCTCGTAGTTGACCAGTTCAAAGATTTCCTCCAAACGGGCCTGAATGATGTGGGCCAAGTTCTTGAAAGAGATTTCCTTGGGCTCTCTGCCACGGATGCCAGGGATGGAGACCACTTCATCGTCGCGGTTTTCACTAGCCAAGGCAGAACCAAACTTCACCTTCACCTCTTCAGCGTAATGCTTGATGATGGAACAACCTGTGCAGATGTCCTCGGTGATGATGTTGCCGCCAAACGGAATCACGGCTGTGTGCTGGATTTTCTTGTCCTTGAAGATGGCAATATCGGTGGTGCCACCGCCAATGTCGACGAGCACCACACCCGCATCTTTTTCCTCTTCATCAAGAACGGCTTGTGCCGAGGCAATAGGTTCGAGGATCATGTAGTCCATGTCCAAGCCTGCGTTTTGGATACAATGGATGATGTTTTTGGCCGCTGAGGTCTGGCCGATGATGACATGGAAGTTGGCTTCAATCTTATTGCCTAACATGCCCACAGGGTTGGTGGCCAACTCGCCATCGACATAGGTGTCTTGGCGAATGACATCGATAATCTCTTCGCCAGGCGTCATGTTGATCTTAAAAGTATCGTTGCGCAGACGCTCAAGCTCAGCCTCCGAGATCTCAGTCTCGTGGTTGTCGCGCATCAAAACGCCACGGTGTTGCAAACTCTTGATGTGCTGACCGGCAATGCCCACGCTGACACGGTTGATTTCGACACCCGACTGGTCGGAGGCTTGCTTGACCGCCGTCTTGATGGCCTCAACGGTGTCGAAGATATTTGTGACCACGCCACGCCGCACGCCTGTGGATATGGTCTTGCCATATCCCAAGATTTCAATTTTTCCTTTGTCGGACTTACGGCCTACGATACAAGCCACTTTGGTAGTGCCGATGTCCAATCCGACGATGATTTTTCCTTCACTCATAACATTATCGTTTTGTACAGACTATTTGATTTTTGTAATTAAAATTGATGCTTTTCAAGGTCTTGGTCTCAGGGCTCTCGATGCGCTGCTTCATGAAGTTCTCCAATCGTCTCAGCTTGTCGGCGGCATCGCAAGTGTCGCCCACAATCACCCTACCGTCAAAGCCCTTCACGGTGAGCTCAAACTGGTTTCTTTTGTTGCAATACAGCTGCCCAACGCATTGTCTCACAAAGTCGTTTCCCTCAATGGCTTCACACCAATGCAAAGCATTGAGCAAGTTCCTATCGCTGCCAAGAGTGTCGGTGAGTTGATAGTTGACCGTGTCATTCCTAAGCTCAAAATTGCCGCTGGCCACCAACACATAGGGTGAATAGAGGCGACTCGAAGGGATAACGACCCCATTACGGGTGACATAAACAGAATGCCCGCCCTTGCCAAAAACCCTAAACCAAGGCTCATACTCCTTGAAACTGACTTTAAGGGTTCCGTCAAGGTCAACATAAGAGGTGCTATTCTCAATCCACGAATTGTTTTCCATCAGCTTCTGGATAGCAATCATATTGACAGTGCCGACATTCGACTTGCCACAAATCCGATCAATCTCATCATGAAGCGCGGCCTTTCTGATAAAGCCCGTGTCAGTCTCAGGAAACAACTGAATCGACTTCAATGGGGTAGTCAGATAATTCTCTCTCGCAAACACGAACAAAACCACAAGCGCAGCGGCCGTGACAACCCACAATAATATGCTTAATATCTTCTTTACCATGTCTTAATCAGTTCTTCAAGAGGTTCAACAAAACGGTCGATGTCGCCAGCACCCATGGTAATCAGCAACTCAGGCTTTTCGATGTCAATCAAGCCGATAAGGTCCGATTTTTGGCAAACTCTTTTGTCAGTCATCGGCACTTTTTCCAACAACGCTGACGAGGTGATGCCTTCGATAGGCAACTCACGGGCGGGATAGATGTCCAACAGGATAAGCTCATCGGCCAAAGCCAAAACAGAGGCGAATCCGTCCATGAAATCGCGAGTGCGGCTGAACAGATGAGGCTGGAAGACCAACGTAATGCGCTTTCCAACATAGGAGTCTCTAACTGCAGTCAGGCAGGAACGGATTTCCTCAGGATGATGAGCATAATCATCTATATAACAATGTTTTTCATTATTGACACGGATATCGAAGCGACGCTTCACGCCTTTGAAGGTCGACAAAGCCTCGGCAATGGCCTGTGCTGGCAATCCCACTTGACGAGCTGCAATGAAGGCCGCCGTGGCATTCAGCACATTGTGGTTGCCTGCCATGGGCAGCTTGACTTCCGTCATTTGGCCTTCGCCATAGATGACGAAATCAGTGACACCTTTTTCCGATTTGACGACTTCGGCTCGGTAATCACAAGTCTCACCAAAACCAAAACGGATAGCATTCTCCACTTCGATGTCCAAACCTTCTTTCACGATGACTTTGTCTTGGGTAAGATGTGCGAAGTCGTTGAAACCCTGCACCAAATGGCGCTTGTCGCCGTAGATGTCCAAATGGTCGGCATCGATGGAGTTGATAATACTAATGTTGGGATGGAGTCGCAGGAAAGAGTGGTCGAACTCATCGGCCTCCACAACCAAGGTGCTTTCCGTGCCTTCACCCAAAAGCAGGTTACTATTGAAATTGTTGGCAATGCCACCAATGAATGCCGTGGTATTCACCTTGCATTGGTGCAAGATGTGTGCAACCATGGCTGTGGTAGTGGTTTTGCCATGCGTGCCGGCAACTGCAATGGTGAAATGGCCTTCAGTGATTTTGCCCAAGGCTTCTGCTCGTTTCAAAATCGGCAGGTTGCGCTGTCTGAGGGTCTCGAACTCCTTGAGGTCGTAGGGTACGGCAGGCGTGTAAATGACCGACTCAATGAGGGCGGGCAATAAGTTGTCGTTATCTTCATAATGGATTGCCACGCCCTCATTTTCCAATTGCCGAGTCAGCGGAGAAGGTGTGCGGTCGTAACCTGCCACAATGTAGCCCAGGCTATGGTAATACCGAGCCAAGGCACTCATTCCTATGCCGCCAATGCCTAAAAAATAAATCGTATGTCCTTCTCCGTGTTTCATCATTCTTTCTTTTCAGGGGTTCGACAGGCTCAGGGACCGAAGTCCCCAAGCTTGCCGAAGGTTCACATAACTATTAACACTTAAATATCAAACAATAACATTAACAATTTGATCTACAATATCTTCGGCTGCATTCGGTCGGGCGAACTTGCCGATGTTTTCACTTAATTTGGCCTGCAGCTCATGATTGTCTTTCAGTCGGAACAAAGCCGGGACGAGTTCTTTCTCAGCATCAGCGTTGCGCACCATAAGGGCGGCTTCCGCATCGACGAGTTGCTGGGCGTTCTTGGTCTGATGATCTTCGGCTGCCGTGGGCAGAGGCACGAAGATGACGGGCTTTTGCACCAAGGCCAATTCCGAGATCGACATAGCACCTGCACGCGAGATGACCACATCGGCTAGGCCATAGGCCAAATCCATGCGGTCGATGAAGACGGTGGGCTTCACCTGGTTTTCCAAACCCAAAGCTTTCACCTCAGCTTGAGCCTGACTAATGTAAGTCTTGCCCGTCTGCCAGATAAGCTGCAAATCGCTGTCCTTGAAGGCAGCAAGTTGTGCACTGATGCCCTTGTTAATGCCCAAGGCACCTTGGCTGCCACCCACAAGCAAGGCGACAGGCTTCGTCGAGTCGAGATTAAAGAACTCAGCTGCTTCTTCACGAGTACCGTTGAGGGTGATATTTGCCCTCAAGGGATTGCCAGTGAAGTGTATCTTCTCGGCAGGAAACCATTGGTCGAGATGGTCGTAGGCCACGCAAATGGCTCTTGCCTTCTTTCCTACATTGCGGTTAGTCTTGCCCGGATAGGAGTTCTGTTCCTGAATGACAGTTGGAATGCGGAGGTAATTGGCAGCCATCAAGGTAGGCCCGCTGGCAAAACCACCAACGCCAATCACCACATCGGGCTTGAATCGCTTCAGTATAGCAATAGCATGGTTGATGCTACTCGTAAGCTTCAAAGGAAGCAAAAGTGACTTGATATCTCTGGTCATACCACTAATCCACAGTCCTTCAATACGATAACCAGCCTTAGGCACTCTTTCCATCTCCATGCGGCCTTTTGCACCGATAAAGAGGATGTCGGCCTCAGGAAACCTCCGTTTCAAGGCATCTGCAATGGCAATGGCGGGAAAGATGTGACCGCCCGTGCCACCACCACTAATCACGACTTTCAAGTTCTCTTTCATCTTCAGTAGTTTCTGTAAGTGCTTGTATCTCTTGTTCTTTATTCATTTCTTCGTCTTCCATGCTTCGCGTAACGCTCAATATCATGCCCAAGATAAGACCCGTGGCCATCAGGGATGTTCCACCCATACTCACCATAGGCAACGGCTGACCCGTAACTGGCAACAAACCAATGGAGACGCCCATATTAATCATCGCCTGCAAGATGACCAAGAAGCCCAATCCGAAGGCCATCAACGCGCCAAAGGTGAGCGGGCGCTTGATGACGATGCGCAACACCCGAGTGAAGAGGATCACATAAAGCATCAACACGACGATGCCGCCAATGAGCCCATATTCTTCAACAATGATGGCATAGATGAAATCGGAATAAGGATGCGGCAGGAAATTGCGCTGCTCGCTCTTGCCAGGGCCTTTGCCGAAGACAGAACTTGAAGCCACGGCGATGTCTGCATAAGTACGTTGCAAGTGCTTGTCATCAAAGGGGTCTACTGTTTCTTTGTCCTCCCCCATTGACTTCAGACGGTTGGTCCAAGTCTGGATTCGGTTTTGCCTCACCTTATAAAGTTCTATCGATTCACCTTTAGCTAAGGCTTCCTGCTGAGCCTTCACACCACGATTGTTCTGAATGCTGGTCTTGGCAGCATCAAAGCCCAAATAGGCAGCCATACCGACAATACATAGCCCGACAAGCGCCAAAATGTGCAAGACCTTCACCCTACCGATGAAGAGCAGCACCATACACACAGCTACCAAGATGACGGCGGTCGAGAGGTTCTCGGAGAAAATCAAGGCGGCTGTCAACAGGATGGGCGCAGCTAATTTGATAAGGAAGTCCTTGAAGAGGTAAACCGAGCCTTCCATCATGATGATTTGACGCGACAAGTAGGTAATAAGGATGATTTTGGCCATCTCACTGGGCTGGAACGAGAAACCACCGAGGTTGATGGAACGGCTGGCATCGTTGATGTTGCGGCCGAACACCAAAGTGTAGAGCAGCAAGGCCAAGCTGGGAATCATCAACAACAAAGCAATCTTTGCATAGCGTTTGTAGTTGATCCGCGAGGCACCAATCATCATCAGTATGCCAAAAAACAACATACCAAAATGCTTCATCATCAAGCGACCTGTATTGCCCTCGTATTTTGAGACAGCCAAGACACTGGTTGCGCTATACACCACAATCAGCGAGATGATACTCAAAATCAAGGCGACAATCCAAATCACCTTGTCACCCTTCATTATTTTATTGATGGCGTTCATGTTCCATTCTCCTAACGATTTCCGTGAATTGGTTGCCACGCTCGGTGTAGGTCTCCCCTGTCACCGACTTGCAGGCAGGCGAAAACAGCACAATGTCGTCTTCCTGAGCAAGTAGTGACGCCAGATTGACAGCCTCATCCATACTCTCTACCTCAAACAATTCAGTAATATCTTTATGAAATGCTTTCTTCAATTTGGCATTGCCCTCGCCGACGCAAACCATCGCTCTCACCTTCTGTTTCACAACCTTCTTCAAGTCCCTGAAGTCGGCAATACTGTCGTCGCCACCCGCAATCCAAACAACTGGTTTGACAATGTTCTGGAAGGTGAACCAAGTGGCATTGACGTTTTCGGCACGCGAGTCGTCGTAATACATCACGCCGTCGACGGTGGCAATATACTCCTGACGATGGTCAACAGTATTCAAGTCACTGAGGCTCAGCTTAATGTTCTCCTTTCTAATTTGCAAAACCTTCGATGATATACTTGCCACCATAGTGGAGGGTTGCTTGGGTTTCGTGTTGATCAATTCCTCAAAATAAGTCATGGTTTATTAGTTGTTCAGTTGTCAGTTATTCAGTTGTTCAGTTAAAGTGTTCGATTCTTGAATTTTGAATTTTGAATCTTTGAATTTTCAATCTATCTGATTTTAAATGTAATAAGTGTGAATGCAGCAAGCAATATGGTGACGATCCAGAATCGAATGGTGATCTTCACCTCATGATGGACAGTATTGAAACCCTCGCCACGACCTTTAAAGGTGACGGTGGAGTTGGGCCAAGCTTTCTTGAAGTCGCTATAGCTGGTGCGGAAGTGGTCATGCAAGGGGCCTTTCTTCCAAATGCGGTGTTTCTTGCCCGTCTTGACGAAGCGCTTTACGTCCAAGTCGGAAAGGATTTCGAAAAGGAATACACCACAAAGCAAGGGCAACAAAAGCTCCTTGTGCATAATGATGGCCGACACCGCGATGATGCCACCGATGGTCAGGCTACCCGTGTCGCCCATGAAAATCTGCGCTGGGAAGGAGTTGAACCATAAGAAGCCGACAAGGGCACCTACAAATGCAGCCATAAATACGACAAGTTCTTCACTTCCTGGGATATACATCACATCAAAATGGCTTGCCGTGACCGCATTACTGGAGATATAAGCCAAAATGACCAAAGTAATTCCTATGATGGCCGAATTGCCCGAAGCCATACCATCCATACCATCGTTGAGATTGGAGCCGTTGCTGACAGCAGCCACGACAAAGACAGTAAGCAGCACAAAGAAAATCCAAGCAAGGTTGTACATCCACTTAGGACCGGCCCACTTGAACAAGTCGGCATAATTGAGGTTGTGGTTTTTCAGGAACGGGATAGTAGTCCTTGTTGACTTCACATCGGGACTCTTCACCACGATTTCCTTGTTGTCCTCAATCTTCAACTGGACAGTCTCGTTGATTTGCACCGCAGGGCTGAAACGCAAGGTCAAGCCGACAAGCAGACCGAGCAGAATCTGTCCGCCTAACTTTACAGCAGGCTTCAGTCCGTCTTTCTTGCCTCTAAAGGTCTTCACAAAGTCATCGGCAAATCCTAAAACACCAAGAATCAACGTAGTGGCAATCATCAAGAGGGTGTAAACACTATGAAGCTTGCACACCAAAAGCACAGGGATCAAAATGGCGGCAATAATGATGACGCCACCCATAGTGGGCACACCAACTTTCTTGGTGTTGTACGGATCGATGGACTCGTCACGCTGGGTCTCAACGATTTTCTTGCGTTTCAACATTTTGATGAACCAATTGCCAAACCACACGGCTACCACCAGTGAAAGAATGATGGCAAAAGCAGCCCTGAAGGTGACATAATTGAACACACCAGCACCTGGGAAATTGCGTTGATTCAGATAATTGAACAGATAGTACAACATGGCTTATGCCTCCTTCAATGCTTCCGACAGCACTTCCTTGTCGTCGAAATGGTTCTTTACTCCGTTGATTTCCTGATAGTTCTCATGACCTTTGCCTGCCAAAAGGATGATGTCACCCCGTTTGGCCAAGGCCACAGCAGTACGAATGGCCTCACGACGGTTGGTGATACTCAGCACCTTGCCACGGTCTTCTTCGGCCACACCAGCTTTCATCTGACGAATAATCTCATCAGGGTCTTCGTTGCGCGGATTATCGCTGGTGAGGATGACACGGTCGCTGAGCTTCACAGCAACGGCAGCCATCTCGGGACGCTTTGTGGTGTCACGGTTGCCACCACAGCCCACCACGGTGATGAGCGTTTCCTTGTGGCAACGCACCTCATTGATGGTCACCAACACATTCTCCAATGCGTCAGGGGTGTGGGCATAGTCGACGATACCGACAATACCCTGCTCAGAATGCACCATGTCGAAACGGCCGTTAGCACCACGCAACTTGCTGATTTCGACCAGCAGCTCATCCTTATTGAATCCCAAAGCCGTAGCCGCGCCATAAATGGCCAAGAGGTTACTGGCATTGAACCCGCCGACAAGTTGTGTGAACATCTCAGTACCATTCACCTTAAGCAGCATACCGTCGAAATGGCTTTCCATTATGACACCTTTGAAGTCGGCATCGTGTTTCAAGGCATAGCTTAACTTGCGGGCCTGCGTGTTTTGCAGCATAAACGCGCCGTTCTTGTCATCCAAGTTGGTCAAGGCGAATGCGGACTGCGGCAAACCGTCGAAGAACTTCTTCTTGGCGTTGCGATAGTTGGCCATGGTCTTGTGGTAATCCAAGTGGTCGTGCGTCAAGTTGGTGAAAATGCCACCAGCAAAATGCAGTCCTGCAATACGGTCTTGTGCCACGCTGTGGGAACTTACTTCCATAAAGGCGTATTCGCATCCCCTGTCAACCATCTGCTGCAACAAAGTGTTTAATTCGATGGGGTCAGGAGTGGTGTGCGTCGAAGGAACGACCTCTCGGTTGACGATGTTCTCAATCGTGGAAAGCAGTCCGCAGCTGTAGCCCGCCTCAGTGAAGAGCCTATACAATAAGGTGGCAATGGTGGTCTTGCCGTTGGTGCCCGTCACACCCACCAACTTCAGCTTCTCAGATGGATTGCCGAAGAAATTGGAGGCACCGACGCCCAACACGTAGGCCGAGTTGTCCACCTTCACGTAGGTGACATTTTTAACTGGCTTCCGTGGCAGTTTCTCGCATACAATCACCGAAGCGCCCTTCTCAATGGCACCGTCAATGTAGTCGTGACCGTCGACCTGCGTACCCTTGACGGCAAAAAACAAGGTGCCTTGATTTACCTTTCGGGAATCGAAGGTGACGTCGACAACATCAACGTCTTTCTCCCCGACGATATCCAAAAGGTTGCAATTCGTCAATATGTCTTTGAGCTTCATCATTTTTCAAGTTTTAAATACATTTTGCTATTGGCTTTGAGGGTATCACCTGCATGCAGCGACTGCTCTCTGACGGCTCCTTGACCCGTGAATTCAGCACTGATGCCCATATTCTCAAGGAGATAGACCGCATCGGTGATGTCCATACCAACTACGTTGGGAACAACGTTATTGGAGATTTTGGCCTCTCGCATAGTGATTTGTCCGTTCTCATTGCTTTCCACCGTCACCCAGTCGCCGTTGATGGCATAGTCATCAAAGTTCTTGGCGATACCGTTAAGATAAGAGGACTCCTTGTCGTGACGCACGATAACTGGGGCTTTGGCCTTATCAGCTTTCAGCTCGATACTGTCGTCTTCCATTATCCCGATACGCGTAGCATACACCTTCTCTGCAATCTCCCTGAAACCTGGTGCCGAAACACCACCAGCAGCCCATTTGGCGCCACGAGCGCGGCTCACCATAATGATGCAGCTGTAGCGTGGCTTTTCGGTGGGAAAATAACCCACAAAAGTAGTGTTGTACAACTTCCTGCCGATGCCCGGTTCATGATAAGAATAGCCTTGAACCTTGTCATAGTATTGTGCCGTACCCGTCTTTCCCGCCACTCCAAAAATGCAACCAGCAAATTGACGTTTGGCGGTACCTCTGAGTACTACACCTTCCAACATAGTCTGTATCTTTTCGATGGACTCAGGCGAGGCAATATGCTCATTGAGCACGATAGGATCAAATTTCTCCACGGTCTGCTCTCCACGGCGGATTTCGGTGACAAACTGAGGCTTCATCATACGGCCACCGTTGGCAATGGCATTATAAAGCATCAACAGCTGCATCGGAGTGACGTTCACCTCGTAGCCGATTGACATCCAAGGCAAGGACACGTTCGACCAAAGTTTGCGTCCATCCTTAGTCTTGTCGCTCGGATGCTTGATGACAGGCTGTGCCTCACCCTTGATGCCCGTGCCGATTTTCTTGTTCAAACCCAAGGCATACAAGCCATCGACATATTTCTCGGGATGCGCGGCAAAGTTTTTGGTGACCAACACCGCAGTGCCCTTGTTCGATGATTGCTCGATAACCTCCTGCACGGTGCAAATGCCACCTTTGGCGAAGCTATGGTCATCCTTCATCGTGCGGTTCGAGAACTTGATGGGACCTGTACCGATGTTCACCTTATCACTGAGGTTCATTTTTTCGTTGTTGTTGAGCAGCACGACCATCGAAGCAATTTTGAACACCGAACCCGGCTCGTATCGTTCTGTCAAGGCCACATTGTATAGCTCTTCGTATTTGCCCGTCTCATGGTTGAGGCTCAGGTTGGCCAAAGCTTTGACATACCCCGTCTCCACATCCATCAAGATGGCGCAACCTTGTTCAGCCTTGTTGACGGTGAGCGTGTTTTCCAGCGCACTCTCCACAATGTCCTGCAACTTGATGTCGAAGGTAGTAATGATGTCATCACCGTTTTGGGCATCGGTGTTGTCGTTGGAGTCAACGGGGATCCAGCCACCATGGTGGATGCGACGCACCAATTGTCTACCGTTCTGTCCCCTGAGGTAGTCGTTGTAGGCACCTTCAAGGCCAAAATAGTAGCCTTTCTTCTCATTGGCCATCCCGAGCATGAGACTGGCCAGATTCTTATAAGGATGTTCTCGCCTGGTTTTCTTCTCGACAATGATACCGCCCTTGTAAATGCCACGGTTGAAGATGACAAAACCTTGCATCTTGCGCAGTTCGGCTTGGGTGATATTCAATGCAATCTTGTAGTGACGATTCTTTTTGGCCTTGCCTTCCTCAAAGAAAGCCTTCCACTGCGCGGCGTTGCGCTTGGGGAGCAACTCGGCCATCTGACCACAAAGCGAATCGATGTTTTCGGCCAAGAAAACCGAGTCAACTGCCTTATAATCAAAAAAGACATCGTAAAGCGGGATGGTAGTTGCCATCAGCTGCCCGTCGGAGGAAAAGATATTGCCACGTGAGGCCTCCAATGTGTCAACACGGTATTCACGCTGCTCGGCAAGCTTCACCAGTTCCTTATTGTCCTTGGTCTGCACTACGATGATTTTCGCGATGATGGCAATGCCAAAGACGAGGACAAGGAAATAAACCAAGTAGGTCTTCCAAAGCGTATCGGTTTTCGGATCCATCATGGCACTTCCTTCTTTTCGGGTTCGACGTTCATATTGATACGTTTCAGAGGCTCGGTGGCTTCTTTCAGACCTGTACCTTGCAGCTTCGTGACCAGCACCGATTGCTTAGAGGCTTCCATGATGGCCGATTTCACCTGTATGTATTCCACCTGCAAATCGTTGAGATGCTTGGTGGCACGCGTCAGCTCGCGGTTCTTCTCCTCGGCAATGTAAGTGTTGGTAATGATAATCATTAGTAAGATGGTGACATAAGCGAGAAAGAAAAACTGCTTTGTGAATTTCTCCCTCACGAGGAAAGTGCCGCCCAGAACCGACATCACCCGTTTGCTTCCCTTCTTTGTCTTCTTTGTCTCTTTCTGTTCTTTCATGTCTTATTTCCTTTCTGCGATTCTCAATTTGGCACTGCGAGCCCTGCTATTGCTTTCCATCTCCATGTCGGTGGGAACGATGGGCTTGCGTGTAATGACACTATATGGAGTCAACAAGTTTCCATAAAAGTCCTTCTCCTCCTTGCCTTCTGCGTTACCGGTCTTCATGAAATTCTTCACGAGACGGTCCTCCAACGAATGGTACGACATCACCACGAGTCTACCACCTGGCTTCAGCACATCGGGACACTGTGAGAGGAAGGCACTGAGTGCTTCAAGTTCCTGGTTCACCTCAATGCGCAAGGCTTGGAAGAGCTGGGCCAGCACTTTGTTCTCTTTACCGCGTGGCAAACGGCGTTGCACCGCAGCCTTCAGCTGTTCGGTGGTCTCAATAGGCTCGGCCTCGCGCGCCATGACAATGTCGGAAGCGATGAGCTGTGGTTGCTGCATCTCACCGTAGAGACGAAAAATGCGTGTCAAGTCAGCATGGTCGTAGGTATTCACCACGATGGCGGCATCATTGGGCGTCATCTGGCTCATGCGCATGTCCAAAGGCCCGTCGAAGCGGGTCGAGAATCCCTTTTCAGGCGTGTCGAACTGGTGGGAAGAAACGCCCAAGTCGGCGATAATGCCGTCAATTTTGCGGTCGCCTTGATAGAGCTGGATGAAATTCTTGAAGTACTTGAAGTTTTGGGGGATGAAGGTGAAGCGTTCATCATCGAAAGCATTGGCTTCGGCATCCTCGTCCTGGTCGAAGGCATAGAGATGGCCAGTCGTCAGCCTTTCAATAATGGCACGCGAATGGCCGCCACCGCCAAAAGTAACGTCGGCGTAAATGCCCTCGGGGATAATGTTCAAGCCCCCGATGCACTCTTTCAACATGACCGGATTGTGATACATGCTTACCATCCCCTGTTAGATTGTCTTAAGAATCTCGAGAATTTTCTTCTTGTCAATGGTGGACACCGACTGCTGGTAACGGTCTTTGTCCCAAATCTCCATCTTGTTGGCGAGTGCTTCCACCACAACCTCCTTGACCAAACCACCTTGTTCCATCAGATCCTTGGGAATCTGAAGACGGCCATTCGCATCGAGTTTGGCGAAGCGCACACCACGGTTGAGAAAACGGAGAGCTTCAATACCTTCTTCGTCGTATACGTTGAACTTACCGCGCAGCTTTTCCTGTTGCTCATCCCAATCCTTCCGAGTGTAGAGGTCAAGGAACTGGCTGTTATCGAACAAGCTGGGGCGCAAGACGAAACCTTCTTCCGCCTGCTCACCCATCTGCTCCTTGAACTCGGCAGGCAGCATCAAACGGCCTTTCGCGTCCAGTTTGCAGTTAAAATGTCCGATTGGGTAACTCATTTCTCCACTATTAGTTTTTTACCGTGCAAAGATATGCATTTCTTCCCACTTTAGTGCATTTTACTACACCTAGTTTTCAACAGTCATTGTTTATAACTTTGTTGATATTTCGTTGATAGAATGTTAATTATTTAAATATCAAAGAAATAGAAATAAACTTTTTTTGAATATTTTAGGCTTTTTGGTGCATTTCTCACTTAGTAACGCATCCAAAATCGGCTTTTTTTGCTATTTTTGCCGAATAGTTGAGAAAAACACCGCACTTATGGACATCAAAAAAGCCGAATTCCTGATGAGCAACACTCGTTTCGAGTTCTTGCCGAACGACAACATTCCCGAATACGCCTTCATCGGTCGCTCCAACGTGGGCAAGTCATCGCTCATCAACATGTTGGTGCAACGCAGGGGTTTGGCCAAGACCTCATCGGTGCCTGGCAAGACGGTGGCCATCAACCACTTCATCATCAATGATGCATGGTATCTCGTCGACTTGCCGGGCTATGGGTATGCGCAGCATTCGAAGAAAACTCGTGAGCAATGGCGCGTAATGATCAACAACTATATCAGTCGCCGCCGCAATCTGGTGTGCACTTTCGTCTTGGTCGACTCGCGCATTGAGCCGCAAAACAACGATTTGGGCTTTGTGGAATGGTTAGGTGAAAACCAAATGCCCTTCTGTATCGTCTTCACCAAATCCGACAAGGTCTCAAATGCGGAGCTAAACCGCAATGTAGAGGCCTTTAAAGCGAAACTGCTAGAGGAATGGGAGGAACTGCCGCCCTTATTCATCACCTCAGCGGAGAAGAAGACCGGTCGCGACGAGGTACTAGACTACATTGAGCAGCAAAATGCCGAGATAGCAAATCTCCTCAATAAGAAAAAACAACTATAGTTAACCTTAATATACACTAAAAACTACATCATTATGGGAATGTTAATTTCAATTCTAATCGGTGCTTTGGCAGGTATCATTGCCGGTAAACTTATGAACTACGGCCTCGGTCTGATTTGGGCCATCATTGTCGGTGTTGTCGGCGGTTTCCTGGGAAGCTGGCTCTTCAGCATCATCGGCCTCCCCGTCAGCAATTCATTCTGGGGGCAACTTTTAGTTGGTACAGTAGGCGCCGTAGTGTTGCTGTGGCTTGTTTCTCTGTTAAAAAAGAAGAAATAAGTCCGACGTGCATTAGTTAGTAAAGCGGAGTTTGAGCTTCGCTTTTTGTAGATTCCCTTCGGGAATGGAGAGAGACCATTTTTAACACGGCGGCTGGAAGAGTATACGCATCGTAGACGCTATAAGCCACAGGTAGAAAACTAACGGCAAGACTCCATTCACGAAGGGATTCTCATTTGAAATAAACCCTAGTAATCCCCGTTCCGCCCGTCTCCAACGAAGCATCGCAAAAACGTTCCACCTCGTGGTTGTGGCTGAGTCTCTCACGGATGAGCTTGCGCAGGATGCCGTTGCCCTTGCCGTGAAGGATACTCACTTCCTTGATGCTCAACAATTTGGCTTCGTCCAAATATTTATCTACGATGTCCAAAGCTTCTTCAGCACGCTTGCCTCGCACATCGAGAGTGAGGTCGAAATGCTCGGCTTTTTCGCTGAGTTCTTCGGCAATAAGTCCTGCCTGCCAGCGGCGCTGCGTCTTTCGTGCCTCGGCACGACTCACCTTGCGAAGCTTATCGGGCGAAGTGCGCAGCTTTATGCTGTCGAAGAGGATGGTGGCATCGGTATCGCTGATGCTAAGGATTTCACCCACCACCTGCATGTCGTCGATGCAGACCGTGTCGCCCACTTTCAGTATGACTTCGGCTTCTTCTTTTTTCTTCTGCTCGGCCACTTCCCTAGCCTTCTGTGCAATTTCTTCCTTGGTCTTCTCCAAATTCTGGCGAATCTCCTTGGTCTTTGTCTTTTCAGCCTGTGCCTCCTTAATCTCCTTGATGGTGCGCTCTATCTGACTGTTGGCTTTCTGTATCAATTCCTGAGCCTCAGCAGCGGCATCACGGAGGTATTGTTTTTTCTTGCCTTCGAGCTCAGCGAGAAGACCTTTGTATTTTTCAACCACTTCCGTCAGCAATTGGTCGGCGATGCGAAGGTCTTGTTCCTTCTTACGGATAGCCTTCTTGTCGACTTCAAGCTGCTGCAACTGTTTCTCAAACTTAAGATGCTGGTCACCGGTGATGTGGGCCGCATCATCCAAGATTTGTCTCGGAAAGCCTATCTTCTTGGCAATCTCAAAGGCAAAAGACGAGCCAGGTTTGCCCGTCATCATGATGTACATAGGCTGCATAAAGCGTGTGTCAAACAGCATAGCACCATTGACAATGCCCTCGTGGTTGTCAGCCAAAAGCTTGAGGTTGGCATAGTGTGTGGTAACCATGCCAAAGGCCTGTTTCTTGTTAAGCTCCAAAAGGATGGCCTCGGCAATGGCACCGCCCAGCTGTGGCTCCGTTCCTGTACCAAACTCATCGATAAGGAACAAAGTATGCTCATCGGCTTGTTCTAACAGCGCCTTCATATTGATAAGATGTGAACTATAAGTCGACAGGTCGTCCAAGATGGACTGCTCGTCGCCGATGTCGATGAAGAGGCTTTCAAACAAGCCGCATTGCGAGTCGACTCGCATGGGGGGCATAAGGCCGCATTGCAGCATGTATTGGAGTAGTCCGGTAGTTTTTAAACAAACGGATTTTCCACCCGCATTGGGACCACTGATGACGAGGATGCGTTCCTTCTCGTTGAGTTGCAAATCCAAGGGAACGACTTGCTTGCCTTGGGCTTTCAGTTTCTGCTCCAATAAGGGATGGCGCGCTTGCTGCCAATTGATACAAGGTGTATCCAGCAATTCGGGCTTCACGCCTCCGATTTCGTTGGCCAACAAAGCCTTGGCACGGATGAAGTCGAGTTCGCCCAAAAGATACCATGCCTTACGCAATTCGGAAAGACAAGGCCTTAACAGTCGGGTAAATGCAAGCAAAATACGGTGAATCTCACGCCGTTCAGCATATTCCAGCTCCTTGATTTCGTTGGAGGTGTCGAAGATTTCGGCAGGCTCGATGTAGACAGTCTGTCCCGTGGCCGACTCATCGTGGATGAAACCTCGTATGGCGCGCTTGTCGCCAGCTTTCACAGGGATGACCAACCTGCCATCGCGGACGGTGAGTTCTGACTTTTGATCAACCCAGCCAGCGGTTTTGGCATCACTCATGATTTGGCGGATACGCTTCTCGATACCGCCTTGCTTGCGGCGAATGCTCTGACGGATTTCAAGCAGTTCAGTGGAAGCATTGTCAGGGATTTCGCCTTTATCATCGACGAGGCGGTTGACCTCGGTGAAGATGATACGCTCGATGAAGATGTTCTCAATCAGCGACTTGATTCGTGGAGTAGCATCGGCACTTTCGGAGTGGCCATAGCGCAAGATGGCTTCAACGACATTCAGCGAAGGCTTTAAGGCGAAGAGATCCTCCACGCTGAGGCAGGTGCCTTCAATTTGTATTTGATGGAAAGCCTCGCGCAAGTCATGGAAGTCGCGCATGGGGAAAGGCACGCCAGTTTGCAGCAAGCCGATGAATTCTTCGGTTTGCTCCAGACTCTTAAGGATGGAAACTCTGTCGGCAGAGAATGCCATAGTCTCCACATGCTCCAGTCCCATCTGGCTGATGCAGTGGTCGGAGAGCATCCGACGGACGCTGGCGAAACCGATTTTTTGTTCAAAATTAGTTGGGTAGATCATCGGGCGGCAAAAATACACAAAAAATCTAAATGAAAAGAACCTCTCTGTCCATGTCATTCCCTCGGGAATCTATGGACGGAGAGGTTCTTTTGAGTACCTCTTCAAAAATCCTTACAGGCTCAACTCATACATATAGCCGGTGTATTGCAGCGAGCCGTCGAGGATGGGGAAGAAAAACTCGCTGTCGTGCTCCACATTCTTCAGCTTCAGGTTCTCCATGATGACGGTCTTGGTGCCGTCATCATTGGTGGTGACCTTCAAGGTGCCACTCTTGGCGATATAACCCGTTTGTGGTTGGAAGGTCCAGAAGTCACCGTCGAGAGCCACATGGACGCATGGGAAGACTGGCAGATAAGGTGTGCCAATATAGCCGAGGTTATACTCGCCATCAACGACCTGACCGCCCAGATAGCTGACAATAAAGAACCGCTTGCGGTCGGACGACATGAACAGCATCGACTTCACATCGAGACCAAGCGAACTCAGTCCATTGAGTGCAGTGATACCTGCCAATCCAATGGGGCTTTCAATGTTCTTAATTTTAAACTTGTTATTGGCATCAAAGGTATAGGGCGGCAGTGTTCCTTGGAAGTTCAAGGCCAACTGCATGGTTTGACCGTTGGCATTGGTACCCATGCTTTGTGACAAAACGACCGTATAGGTGCCATTATTTTCAGTGACTGACAGCAAGCCGTTCATCCAATAGTAGGTGTCGCCATAGAACAAGGTGTCGGCGCCCATGATAAAAGGCAGCTCACCGAGGTTGAATTCGTGGAAGCCGACCACAGTGGGGACGGGATCCTTTGTGTTATTGCCCATCGTGTAGGTACCGGGGATGATATTGCCGTTGAAGATGATGGCAATACCTTCATTGTCGGCAGCAGTCATTTCCTTGGAAGCGAGGACAATGGCGTTCTTTTGTCCATACTTAATGGTCTTGGCAGTAACGATGTTATCGGTGTTATTGCCTACTGTCATGGCACCAGCTTGAACTTCGGGTGTCACATTGTTGTTGTTGCTGTTGTTGTCTTTGCAACTAGTGCTGATCATGGCCAAGCCACAGAGGAGCATCAAACTTAAAAATACTTTTCTCATGACAATTTTGGGTTTTAGTGTTGTCTTTATTACATAACGAATAATAACCGCAAAAATTGTGCCTAATGGCTGTGGGGCTGTCACACCCTCCTTCGACAAACTCAGGAACATGACAACCGCATGGAAAATCCATCAGTGGCTGCCGTAATACGACAGCCCTACAGCCAACCGTATTAAATATTCAGCTTCAGCTGTATTTCCTCCACCTGCCGCTTCAGTTCTTGAACGGTTTTGACAAGTTCTTCCTCACGGAAATGGTTTTCACGTTGATCGGGCATCTCTGCGCTGATGTAGTGCACAAATTTCCACACCTCTTTGATGTCAGCAGCTGGCAAGTCGTATGGATGATAAAGCGGGTTCAATGAACTGAGCGTAAGTTTACTCTCATGTTCGAGTTTGTTGTCCACAATCTTGAAGACGATACCGTCGTCCTGCGTAAGCACAATGTAAGGCTGGCCACTGCGGATGTAAGTCCAGTCGAGGACATATTCTCCCGTGACATAAGAACCATCGGGAATGGGCAACATCGAGTCTCCACTGATTTGGAAGGTGCGGTATTTGCGGTCGCGCGAGAGGAAGGGCATGGTGAATGTCGGCAGCACCTTGATGTATTCGGGGTCAGCGAAGCCCGTGGCATAACCTGCCTTGGCCTTTTCGGTCACGAGTTCGATGTTCTCGTCGTTGTCGTTGTTGACCGTAGTGGCCAACACGCGCAAATTGCTGCCTTTCAGGTGCACATCGTATCCGCGCTCGAGCTGCGAAAGTTGGCTCGGACTAATCGTGCTCAAATCGACTTTCACCAAAGTATCAATAGCGATGCCGAAATATTTTGAGAAAGCTACCAAGGCTTCAAGGTTGGGCTCGGATACACCATTTTCATAGCCGCTTAGCGTGGAGCGCTTCATTTGCAGGGCAAAAGCCACATCGTCCTGCGTACGATTACGATGCTTGCGCAAAAATTTTATGTTCGAATTGAAGTACATGATATTGTGGGATTTAAAATTTAAAATTCAAGATTTAAAAATTTTTCTCTGCTTTTTTATATGTTATTTCAAATATAATGATTAGTTTTAAGGCAAAATTTTTGATTAAAAACACGTCAAAGGTACGACTTTTTTGGAATATGCAAGCTTTTTGAGCAAAAAAAGGAGAAAATTTTATGGAAAGGACGATTTTGCATTTGGATTTGGACACCTTTTTCGTTTCGGTGGAACGGTTGGTGAACCCATCGCTGGAAGGCAAGCCCGTCATTGTGGGCGGCATGTCGGACCGTGGCGTGGTGTCGACATGCAGTTATGAGGCTAGAAAGTTTGGCGTACACTCGGCCATGCCCATGCGCATGGCACGACAGCTTTGCGGGCAGGCCGTATTCATCCGTGGCGACATGGAACTCTACAGCCGTTATTCGCGCCTCGTGACCAACATTATCGCCGACAGCGCGCCCGTGTATGAGAAGATGTCCATCGATGAGCATTACTTAGACCTGACGGGAATGGATCGCTTCCACAACTGCCAGCTGTGGTCGCACGAACTGCGGCAAAAGATCATCAAGGAGACGGGACTGCCGATTTCGTTCGGCCTCTCTGAAAACAAGACTGTGTCGAAAATTGCCACAGGGCAGGCCAAACCCAACGGTGAACTTCAGGTGCCTACACCTTATATTAATATGTTCCTCGACCCGCTTTCGGTGCAAAAGATTCCTATGGTGGGCGAAAAGACCTATGCCCTACTCCGTTCGATGGGTGTGGAAAAAATTGGCACCTTGCGCCGACTGCCACCGCTCGCGATGGAGCGTGCCATGGGCAAACACGGTCTCGACATTTGGAAGAAGGCCAACGGGCAAGACAGCACGCCCGTGTGCCCTTACCAAGAAAGGAAGTCCATCAGCAAGGAAAGGACGTTCGAACAGGACACCATCGACGTGGCAACCATCAAGCAATGCCTGGCGCGCATGGTAGAGAGCCTTGGTTTCGACCTGCGCTCGCAACACAAGCTGACAGGCTGCGTGACGGTGAAAATCCGCTACTCCAACTTCGACACGCACGACATGCAGCAGCGTATCCCCTACACCGCCTTCGACCATGTGCTGCGTGAAACGGTGAACGGCATTTTCGACCGGCTGTATAACCGAAGGATGATGATTCGGTTGATTGGCGTGCGCCTCAGCGAATTGGTCAGCGGGGCACCGCAACTTGCCTTGTTTGACGATAACGCCGAGCTGACAAACCTCTATTCCGCAATGGACAAAATCAAAATGCGGTTTGGGGAAGAAATCATACATCGGGCGGCGGGGTGACGACTATGGCCTATAGCCTATGGCCAATAGCTTGCCTTTACATTGAGGCAGCCATAGGCCATTAGCCATCAGCCATAGACCAACTGAATAACTATATAACTAAATAACTGAATTGCTACTCAACGTACATTCATATAACAGCCTATGCTACGGCACGATACCAATTGCGGACTTGGTCACGAAGGCCGCCGCGATGGGCTATTCCGCCTTGCCTTTGACCGACATCAACACAACGATGGGCGTTGCCGATTTCGTGGTGGAATGTCAACGGAAGGGTGTACGGCCCGTCGTAGGCGTGGAGGTACGCAACGGCAATGAACTGCTCTATGTGGCTTTGGCCAAAAACAACGCGGGCTTTGCCGAACTAAACCGTTTCTTGACGCAGCACAACCTCACAAAACAGCCTTTCCCCGAAATCGCACCCGATTGGGAACAAGTTTTCGTGATTTACCCTTTCGGGAAACGAAAACAGAGCTTGCTGAAAGAGAATGAATTCCTTGGCGTGCGTTTCTCGCAACTGACCAAACTATACAACTGCGAATCCTTTGAGAAGCTGGTTGCCATGCAGCCTGTGACCTTTGCTGAGGAAAGCGATTTTCAGTTACATCAATGTATGCGCGCCATCGATGAAAATGTGCTGATTTCGCGATTGGAGCCAACCGCTTGTGCCGCTCCCGACGAGATTCTTTTGCCTGCCGAAAGGCTAAAAACGACTTTTGCACTTTACCCACAACTCATTGAAAATGCGGAGCATATATTGAACAAATGCGAAATCAACTTGGATGCAGATGTGAAAAACAAACGCACATATACGGGCAATGTCTATGACGATCGGGAACTGTTGCGCCAAAAAGCCTTTGAAGGAATGATTTATCGTTATGGAATGAGGAACAAAAATGCCTACCGCCGTATCGAGAAGGAACTTGACATCATTGAGAAGATGGGCTTTTGCGCTTATTTTCTTATCGCATGGGACATCGTGTGCTTCGCCATGAAGCAAGGCTTCTACCATGTCGGGCGAGGCAGCGGAGCCAATAGTGTAGTAGCTTATTGCCTAAAAATCACCGATGTGGATCCAATCGAACTGGACTTGTACTTCGAGCGTTTCCTCAACCCCAAGCGGAGCAGCCCGCCCGACTTTGACCTTGATTTTTCGTGGAAGGATAGGGACCAAGTCATCGCCTACATTTTCAATAAATACGGTAAGGAATATGTGGCATTGCTTGGCGCGACAGTCACTTTCCAAAGCAATTCGCTTTGTCGGGAATTGGGCAAGGTATACGGTTTGCCCAAAGGCGAAATCGACCAAATGGAGCGCAATCCCGAGGCCTTCGCCCGACAGAGCGAAATTGGGCGACAGATTTTGGCCATTGCCGAGCGACTCAAAGATTTCCCACGCCAGCGTTCCATCCACGCGGGCGGTGTGTTGATTACGGAAGAACCAATTACCAACTTTGCCGCACTCGACCTGCCACCCAAAGGCTTCCCTACCACGCAATATGATATGTATTCCGCTGAAAAAGTCGGGCTCATTAAAGTGGACATCCTCAGCCAACGTGGCATCGCCCATATCCGCGACGCGGTGGAGATGGTGGAACGCAACCGCGGCGTTCACATTGACATCCATCAGGTAAATGCGCTTAAAGAGGATGTGTTGATAAAACGGCAACTGCTCAAAGCCGAGACCTGCGGATGCTTCTATATTGAGAGTCCGGGGATGCGCGGCCTATTGCGCAAGTTGCGTTGCTCCGACTACAAGACCTTGGTGGCAGCTAGCTCCATCATCCGCCCGGGCGTGGCCCACTCGGGAATGATGCGCGAATATGTCAACCGTTTTCATCATCCTGAAACTGTAGACTATAAGCACCCCATCTTAAAAGAACTCTTGGCCGAGACCTACGGCGTAATGATCTATCAAGAGGATGTGCTCAAGGTGGGACATTATTTTGCTGGCTTGGACTTGGCCGAAGCCGATGTGCTGCGCCGTATGATGGGTCACAAGATGCGTGACAAGTTTGAGTTTGAGCAGGTGATGAAACGCTTCTTCGACAACTGCAAGGCCAAAGGTTATCCTAACACCTTGATACAAGAACTTTGGCGACAAATAGAGTCGTTTTCGGGCTATTCTTTCTCGAAAGCACACTCGGCATCGTACGCGGTGGAAAGCTACCAAAGCCTCTATCTGAAAAGCCACTACCCTCTTGAGTTTCAAGTGGCAGTCATCAACAACTTTGGCGGTTTTTATCAAACGTGGTTCTACTTCAACGAGGCGCGGCGCATAGGTGCGAATATCCATCTGCCTTGCGTCAACCGCAGCAGCTATCTCACCACTTTGAGCGGTAGAACAATTTTTATGGGTTTCGTGCATTTACAAGGGTTAGAACAAAGGTTCGTGGAGCGTTTCATCGCCGAACGCGAAGCCCATGGTCCATTCGCCAACTTGGATGACTTTATTTTGAGGGTACCGTTTTCGTTGGAACAGCTCGTTTTGCTCATTCGCGGAGGCGCATTTGGTTTTACGAAGAAGACTAAGGCCGAACTATTGTGGCAGGCACATTTGAACAAGAGCCAAGCCAAGAAGGAGCAACCTGAAACGCTTTTCAAGCTTGAGAACCAACATTTTGAGTTTCCAAATTTCAAGACCAATGCCTTGCAAAACGCCTATGATGAGATTGAACTTTACGGCTTCCCGGTATCCCTCACTTGGTTCGACCTACTTAAGACCAACTTTCGTGGCGAATTGATGGCTTGCCAAATGCTGAACTTCGTTGGACAACGTTATAGGATGTTGGGCAAATTGGTGACGGTGAAAAACTTTCGCACCTGCAAAGGCGATCCAATGGCTCTTGCCACCTTTGTCGATGCTACAGGTGAGGCTTTCGATACGGTGCTTTTCCCGCAAGTTTTTAAGAATTATCCTTTCCAAGGCGATGGAGTATATCTGCTTTTGGGCAAGGTGACAGAGGAATTCGGTCAACCCTCGTTAGAAGTTGAAAAAATGGGGCGACTGGAATATAAAACTTTGGAATGAAAGAGTTGATAAATCCATCCTATTTCAGGTGAGCCAAAACCGTCTCCTTACCCGTCGTTTTGTCACCGATTTTCACTTTGATCTCGGCATCCAAGGGAAGGAAGACATCCACGCGCGAACCAAAGCGAATCATGCCTAGCTCCTCTCCTACTACGGCTTGGTCGCCAGGCTCCAAAGCACAAACGATGCGGCGCGCCACAAAACCGGCAATCTGTCGTACCAGTATCTCACGGCCTTTGGTATCCATCAGGATAATCGTATTATGCTCGTTATCCGTCGATGACTTCGGGTTGAACGCCAGCAGGAACTTGCCGGGATGGTATTTGTAGTAAGTCACCTCACCGTCGAACGGGAAGAAATTGATGTGTACATCATAGATTGACATGAAGATGGAAAGCTGACGGCGTTTATCATGGAAGTATTCATCTTCCAACACCTCCTCGTTTGCCGCCACAATACCGTCGGCAGGCGACAGCACGGCATTTTCCTCAATAGTTGTTTTCCGCCATATCGGGACACGGAAAAAGCGAACGGTCAAGACCAAAACCACAAGTTCAAACGCATACAAAAGGTAATGCCATGCCGTTTGTGAAGACCAAAGCCAGTTGACCAGAAAAACCGTCACTGCAATGACGGCAAGGGTGATGAGAATGGCGACCGTTCCTTCTTCGTGTAACCTTTTATGGATCTTCATAGCAGCAGCAAATAAACGAAAATAAACGGTACGCTGAACATAATGGAGTCGAAACGGTCCAAAATTCCGCCATGACCTGGAATCAGTTTCCCAGAATCCTTCACCCCAGCCTGCCGTTTGAGCATCGACTCACACAGGTCTCCCAAGGTACCGAAAACGACAGCGATGGCAGCCAAGCCGACGGCATGAGGGATGGGGAACCACTGGGAATAATGGCAGAAGACGATAAGCGAAACCATAGTGAAAACAAGTCCTCCAATACTGCCTTCAATGGTTTTACCAGGAGAGATGCGGGGGAAGAGTTTATGCCGACCAAGGAGTTTGCCAGTAAGGTAAGCAAAGATGTCATTGACCCACAACAAACAGAACACCAAAATAATAAGTTTTGGTCCTGCAAGCGTGCCAAAAAGGTCTTCGCGATACATGAAAAGCATCAATGAAGAGGGCAAGCTTAAGAAAGTGAGTGAGGCATAAAGGTAGGTGAATATAGGTTTAGCGTTATGCTTTACGGAGAACAAGGCATAGAGGAAAGGCATCATTGCAATGAGCATCTCGAGAAGAAGCCAACGAGAGGTGATGACTTGTAGTGCTACCAAGGCAGGCAAGGCAAAAAAGCTAAGGGAAAGTGCTTCGCCAATGATGATGCCAGTTATTGAATTCAATTGCTGGAGTCGCGACATTTCGAAAGTGCCCACAGCAATGATAAACAGTAACAAGGCGGCCCAGCTCCAAGGCGAGATGAACACACAGGTGAGGAGCACAATGCCCATCAGCAGACCTGAAATCGAACGAATCAGTAGCTCTTTCATGACAATAGAAATGAATTGCAAAGATAGGAAAAAGAGTGAAAGACGAGCAAAGCGATGCCATAAAAACAGTGAACCCCGGCAGCTTGCGCTGTCGGGGTTACCGTTGCGGGTGGGCGGCGAACTACTTTCCCACGGTCTCCCGCAGTATCATCGTCGCGGCGGGGCTTAACTTCTCTGTTCGGAATGGGAAGAGGTGCGCCCCCGCGCCATAGCCGCCACTTGTCTCTCATCGGC
>JAEEGK010002212.1_pt1 | contig 48633 bp, 24 predicted proteins | sample 8958771 | NCBI WGS metagenome assembly JAEEGK01 (sample SAMN16246547, study PRJNA631951) | gut metagenome | biome: gut microbiome; feature: rumen; material: SC-attached | host: Bos | place: Iran: Karaj | collected 2018-10 | reverse complement strand
TTATTTTAATTTTTTTATTTTTTTTTTTACTAAAATAATTATGATTTACATGATATCAAGAGAAGGTAGGTCATTTATTTCTGATGTAGGAACAATTCCACCTCCAAAAAATAAAACTAATCAAACTAATAAAACAAATAAAGTAAATAAAGTAATATTTTTAACTAAAGGAGCTAAAAACGCCAAAATTTCAAGCCAAAATTCCTAAAATTAAACAAAAAAATAAAGAATCTTGATAACCACCTTTTTTTGAAATTAAATATATAAATAATAAAACACCACTTGTAGGACTAGTAAAACAAACTAATGTAAAATATCCTAATCTTTCAGATTGTTTTTCTACTAATAAAATATTTTCCATATAATCAGAAACCCAATATTTAATTCCTATTATATCAAAATATAAACTACTTAATCCTAAACTTACAATACAAAAACTTTTTCTTTATAAATTGCAGAATATATCAAAATAATAAAACTTTGAATATAAGAAAAAAATTTTTTCACCTGCGCTAAAACTTTCTAAAAACAATTTTTTTCTAATATTTTTTTTTTCTTTTTCACTTTCAATAATATTTGGAGAAGAAGATGAAGGAAAATAATATAATTCAGTATTTCTATGGAAATTATTTCTAGTCAAATTTTGATTTATATTTAAAATAATATTTTTTTTTTTTTTATTTCTTTCAGAATAATTGATTGAATCCAAATTTAAATCAGTATTATTATATTTATTTTTATTTATTTTACTAATTGAATTAGATAAGTTAATTACTCTAAATTTTGTTCTTTTTTTTTTAATAGGTGATAATAAAGTTTTATAATGATTATTTTCAGGAGAAGTTATTTTATTTTTAATAACTGGATTAATAGTTTTATAATTTATTTTATGAAAATTTTTTTCATTATGAGATTTTAAACCAAAAATTTTTTTTTCAATATCTTTTGATAAAGATCTTACTCTTGGATATTTATGAAAATGAATATTTTCATCTAAAATATAATCTAAATCTTTTGTCCATCCTCTTAATTTAATTGTTGATATTTGAATATTTTTACTTTCTTCATTTTCTTTATCTAAATTTTTTTCTATTATTGTGTTATATTTTTTTTCAAAATCTTCTTCAATGGTTGAAACTTTATTTTTAACAGAATTTTTAATCAAATTTACAATAACCATTTTTTTTTCTTGTAATATTTGTTGTAAAACATTTCTTGCTTTTGATTCAATTTTAAAAGTATTAATTAATTTTAAAAAATATATTAATTTAACTTTTTCAACATAACCTACGGAAGAAACACATTTAACAGAGCAGAATCTTTTTTTTAATTCTAAAGAATCTTCTAATCCAATAATATCTTTATAATCAATTTTCTTAATAAATATTCTAAATAAATTTTCAGGGTTATTTAATTCGTCTTCTTCTAATTTAATATCAAAAACATTTTCTCCAAAATTTTGTGGTTTTTTTAACTTTTTAAATTTCCTATTTACAATAGAAGGACAAGAAGGTAAATTTAATTTAATTTTATCAATCATATTAATTAAATCACTTTCATTTTTAGGATGAAAACTTTCTAAATTTTTTAATAAATTATTATCTGAATTAATGATATATTCAAAAAAATTAGTTAACCAAGCAAAAGAAATATCAGAAAACATTTCAAAAATACCTTCTTTAATAAGATATATACAATCACTTTCATCATTTTGTTTATATAAAAATTCTCCTTGAGTTAATCTTAAATGTTGAAAACAATTAAAGAAGTCTAAAATATTAAAATTACTCCAATTAAAAAATAAAGGATAATTTAATCTAAATTTACATATTTCTTTTTCTAATCTTTTTTCTTCTAATCTTCTAATTACATTATTATAATCATATTTTTCAATAGATAATAAAGTAGAAGGATTAAGAGCAATAACAGTAGCATTTCTTTTAGTTTTTTTAATTAAAGCCATTTCTCCAAAAGTAAATCCACTTGAAAATTCACCTAATTTTTCTTCTTCTTCAATAATAAAATTTAATATTTTTCTCATATAAAATGAATCTTCTGGTGTTGAAGCCATTATTTCTAAATCTAAATTTAAATGCTGATTTTTTTCCATTATTCTATTCATTTTATATATTTTTTTACTTTTTTTTAAAAATATTATATATGAATAAAAATCATTTACTGACATTTCTTTTTCTTTATATATTGGCTTATATACTCCTACTTTACCTTTAAATACTATATAAAATTTATCTCCTGGTTCACCGAAGTTTATTATTGTTTCTTTTGCAGAAAATGTTTCAAAATTTAATAATTTACATAATTTTTCTAATTTTGAAGGCTCTGAATTTTTTATTTTTTGGAAATAATCAAATTTTTGGGATAAGTATTCTGCTAATAATTTATTTTCTAATAAATTTCTTGAATTTTTTGGTTTTACTAATATTTGAATGATATGGTCATAAGATATTTCTCTTTGCTTTTCTGCTATGCTTTTTCTTCCTAGTTTTTTATCTTGTTTTGCTAATAATTTTAATCCTTTTGATTTTTTTGATAATAAAAATGAGGAATCTCTAGATGTTAATTTTGGATTTAATTTAATTTCTTCTTCCATTTTTTTATATTAATATAAATCTAATTTTTATATATTATTTTTTTTTGAGAAAAAGAAAAAATACATTTATATTTTTTTATAATGAATATATTATAAAGTTTTTCTTCATTTTAATTTATAATAATTAAACAATTTAAATTAAAAATCTTAAAATCATATATCCCAAAATATAAATATTATTTTTTACAATATTTAGAACTTTAAATATTTTCATTATTTTTTCATTTTTTAATTAAACTTATATTTTTAATGAAATTTATTAAAATACTTTTTTTATTTTTTTTTATTTTTAATAGATTTCAAATAAAAATAAAGTGTCTTTTAAATTAATAGCTTTATTCCATTATTTGAGTATGCCCAAATATTGATTAATAATTTTTTTTAATTTGTCACAATTTTTCTTTATATATATAATGTTTGTATTTTATTGATTATTTAACTTTGATTAATTTTCATTAATTTTATCTTGATTTTCTTTATTTTCTAATTTTTAATAAAACATGAATTTAACTTAATAATATTTTCCTAACTTAAAAACTGTTAAATTTGAAAACAAAAATATAATTTCCAATTTGTTTAAATAATTCTTTTTTCAAAACTTCAATTTCTTCTTTTTTCCATGATTAAAAAATATAAATAATTAAATTTTTTTTTATTTAGTTTTATAACTTTTGAAATAAAATTTAATAATGTCAACAACAATACCAAATAAATCATTTAATTTAGCAGGAACTTTAGATTTAAGAACAAATTTTGCAAAATTAAAAGAAACAATAAAAAAAGCAATTTTTGGTGTTTTTTTTATATTAAATAAGAATTTTGATCCAAATATAATGTTAATAGTAATTTTTTCCTCAATTGAAATTATACAATTAATGTCTTTTTCATTTTATCCTCTTTTATATTCTTCATGGAATAATTTAGAAAGTATAAAAAATATATATCAAAGTTTAAATAAATTTGAAATAATAAATTATTTTAATTCAGAAAAATTATTTTATTTTTTAGTTATTTACTTAGTTCTTTTTGTATTAATTTTAATTATATTTGATATTATTTATGTTGCTTATAGTTATGGAAGAGGATTTTTTAGTATGATGATTTTAGTTCATATTTTAAAATATTTATTATATACTTTAACTACTGTTTTATTTCTTCCTTTTTTTAGACTTTTTTTATCTGTCTTTCAATGTACTTCAAATAAAAAACATTTAATTGTTTCTAAAATGGATTGTTTTACGGGATTACATTATTTACATATTTTTTTAAGTATAATTTCAATGTTAATATTAATTTTTTTAGTTAGTTTATGTATAATATTTTTTTATCATAGTTATGAATATATTACTAATAAAAGAAAACATTATGAAATTCTTAAAGATTCAAAAGGATTGATTTTTAAATTTTTTTTAAAAATTATTGTTTCTTTAATTTTTACTTTTGTTGATAAAGGTGAAAATAAACAAATATCATATACTTTTCAATGGGTAATAATAATATTCTTAAATATAATTTCTATAAATTATTCATTTTACATATATTTTAATGATATTTATTATATTGAACCTGATATTCAACTTTTTCATTGTACTTTAGCTTTTATATATACTTGGACAAATTTTTCTTTATTAACTTCCAAATTTTTAATAACATTATATAATTTCCAAGGAGGATTGTATATATTAATAACAGGAATATTATTAATTATAATAGTAATGATATTTAATCCAAGATATGATAATACTTTAGAAATCTTAACATTAACAAAATTTGAAAGAAATTATGAAACAATTTCATACAAATTAAAAATACTATTACATGTTATCTCTTATAGAACAGAGAAAAGAAATCAAACAATATTAAAAGAATATATAAAAAATCATCGTAAATTTTGTTTATTAAATAATTGCCCAATTGAAGAGATAAAACAATCAATATTAAATGATCAGAATTTTCATAAAAATCCAAATATAACAAAAATATTAATAAATTTTGTTAATAGATTATATTTATATTCAATGACAAAATTTCCAAATTCAATAAATTTAAAAATAGACTATTCTAATTTTTTATATTTCCATAAAAAGCAAAGATTTAAAGCATTAAGTGAAATAGAAGAAATAGAAAATAATCAGAATTTTAGGCAAAATTTATCATTAGAATCTGAATTTTTAATATTTAAAACAAAAAAAATAATATTAGATGAGCAATATATAAATAAAGATAGAACATTTGAATTTTCATTAAATGATACAGCAATAGCATATGAATCACATTATAAACAATGTCACTCAGCAATATTATTAGTATCAAAATTATTTTTAGATTTTTGGGCAATGTTATCAAATACAAAAATAACTCCTGATATAAATAAATTAAATTCTACAGGAGAAAAAATAAATGATTGTTTAAATAATATAAATGAACATTGGAATAGAATGCAACATTATAATCCAAATAATCCAAGAGCTTTAAAAATGTATTCTTCTTTTATTTCTCAAATTTTAAATAATAGGGAAATGTCAAAAGAAATAATGTTACTTGGGAAAGGAATAAATATACCAAATTATATATCTAAAGAAAATGAAAATGATGATTATGAAAATGAATATAAAGATGAATTAATTAAAGGAAATGGTATATTAATTATTTCTGGTGATTATAATAATTTTGGAACTATATTAAAATGCTCTGCTTCTGTTGGAAAAATTTTGGGGTTTTTAATAAGTGATATTATTGGGAAAAACATTGATGAGTTTTTTATTAAAGGTTATAATGGTTATATTTCTTATTATTTAAAAGAAAAATATAAAACTTATGGAAATAAAATTAAATATGAAGAAAACTATGATATAAATAATGAAAAAATATTTTATTGTGTAATGAGGAATCAACAAATTAATCCTGTTTATATTATTTATTTAGGTACTTCTATTGTTAATGAAAAATCTATTATTAAAGTTAAATTACAAGAAATTTCAAATGTTAATACTGATATATATAATAATCATGATTCTTTAAATAAATTTATAAATAAAGCTGTTTTTATAATTGATTCTAGATTAAAAATATTATCTTTAAATAATGAAGGAACTTTATTTTTATCTTTATTAAAACCAAAAAAAAAAGATGATATGAGTACAGATTTTATATTTTATTTTCCTAATTTATTAAAAGAATATTCTAAAAAAACTAAAGGAGGATATAAAATAACAGATACAGATTTATTAGATATTAAAGATGGAAAATTAATTCATGAATTTACTGTTAAAATACATAAATCTAAAAAATCAAAAAATTTTCCTTCAGCTTATAAATTTAATAATAAAATATCTAAATATAGTGAATATCCTATTCAAGTTAAATTAACAGTTTCCCAAGTTGATGATTTAAAAGAAATAATATTAAAGAAAAAAAAAGAAGAAATTGAATTAAATAAAACTATATCTTTTGAACATGAATATTTTATGAATTTAACAAAGGATAATATTTCAGATGAAAAAAATGAATTAGCAAAAGAAGAAGAAAATTCTGATTCTGAAGTTGATGAAGAATATGAATCAATTAAAACTCAACAATATATAATTAATATAGAATATTCAATATCACATTTAATTAAATTTAAAATTGATCAATTAAATAATCAATCTCATCAAAGAAAATTTGAAGAAAGAAATATAGATAGTCCTTTTTTATCAATTAATATTGATAAAGTTTTAGATGAAATTGAAGATAAAAGAAAAAAAGATGAAAAAGAAAAAGAAAATGATAATTCTTCAGTAAATGTAAGTATGACAAATATAAGTAAAAATTTAAATAATACAAAAGTTTCAAATGAAAATTTTGGTCCTTCAAATTCAAGAAATAAAAAAAGAAATATAATGTCTTATTTAAAATCAAAAGGCAAATTTGTTAAATTATATGATTTTGAAGGATTAGATTTTATGAAAGATATAATTAAAAATGAAACTTTAAATGAAAAAACATTACAAGAAATAAAAGAAATGAATTTAGAAAATATATATAAAGAAAAAAAGCCTAAATTAATTGGAGAAGAAGAAAAAACAAAAATAAATTTACCATCAATAAAAGAACTACACAATAATATAAGTCAAGATAATAAAAATACATTAAATGAAATAAATTTAAAATTTAATCAATCTAAAAATACTTCTTTATTAAAAAGTGATACAATAGAAAGTAATGAAAATAATAATAATTCAGGAATGGAAATTTTAGATAGTAAAGCTCTTTTAATAATTCAAAGTGATTTAACATTAAGAATATTTAAAGAGCATTTAGATTTATTACCAAATTATGGAAAAAATATACAATATAAAGTTTTTCAAAATAATAAATTCATTTCTCTTCCTAATCAAAATACTCAATTAAGTTTATTTTTACAAATTCAAGAAGCTACTATTCAAGGTGATACTATGAAATTAAAACAATTAAGAAATCCTTCTTCTGAGAAATTAAATAAGTTTTTTTCTACTAAAAAATATAATGATAATGATGAAAAGAAAAAACATATTAAAATTATTGATGAAAAAATTGATAATGATCCTCATACTAAAAAAAGACAAAGAGATAAAAAAAAAACTTTACAATCTTTAATTAGATTAAAAGTTTTTTCTTTTATTTCTTTTATTATTTTATTGAGTATAATAATTACTATATTTTTATTTAGTTCTTCAGCAAATTCAAAAACTAAAAATTCAGTAAATTTAGTTTCTTATTCTTATGATGCAATGAATCAAATTTCTTTTGGTTGTTATATATTAAGAAATTTATTATTAATTCAAGAAAAAAATTATACAGAATATCTTTATTCAAATTCTTATGAAGAATTTAGAACATTAAATTTAGATTATTTAACAAATATTCAAATAAATTTAGATTATATTATTAATAATATTACTGAAAGTTCACTTAAATTAAAAGATGAACATAATCAATTAATTAATCATCCTACAATTTATGAATTTTTTCTTGATTCAAATGGTTTTATTCAATCAAAAGAAAATAGAACTTTAATTCAATTATTAAGAGAAATGAGAATATATATTTTAACTTTTGCTAATTTTCCAGATATTTCTTTAAATAATAATACTTTAGTAAATGATCTTTTTTATAATTGTTTTAATGATTTTTTAAGAGCTTTAAAATCTTCTTCTTCTCTTTACACAGATTTAGTTTTTCATAATAATAAATATCATAAAATATTATTTTCTTTATTATTTTCATGTGCAATATTTATATCTATTTTAGAAAGTTTTATAATATCAAAAATATTTATTGAAGTAGATTATGATAAAACAAAAATATTATGTGCATTTTATGAAATTCCACATGAATATATAAACGATTTATCTAAAATGTGTATGAAATTTATTGAAAAAAATGAAAAAGAAATAAATATGGAATTTCAAAAAGAAGGAAGTAATGTTGATTTTAATGATGAAATTAATGATGATGATGAAGAAGAATTATTAGATAATAAAACTGAATTAGTTGATACTTATTGTAATTCAAGTCATAGTTCTACTGTTCAAAAGAGAATTATAGAAATTAAAAATTCAAATAAAAAACAGAATAAATATAAAATCATTAAAGTTGGAAGTATTTATATTATTTTCATGATAATTTTTATTATTGATTTTGTTTTTAAATATCAATTATATTCTAAAATGGATAAAATAATAGATTCATATAATTATACTGCAAGAGCTGAAAGTCAATATATTTCTTCATTAAATTTCCAAAGAGAAAAAATAATAAATGAATCAGCGATGATTTTAGAAAGTAAAGATTTATTAAAATTAAATGAGACTTTAGAAACAAATTTTAATTTAAATGGTAATATATTATTAAAGTTAATAAATACAAATCATTATTTTTCTAACAATTTTCTGGATTTTTTTAATGAAATAGCAAATGGAAATATTTGCAAATATTTAAATCTTGAAAAATGTGAAGAAAGACAATCTGGAATAGGAAATTATGGAATTGAAGTTATTAGTATAAAATTTTTTGATTATTTAAGATTAGGAATTATACAATATATTAAATCAACAACAAATAAAAATGCCATTGAAATTTTATCTGGGAGAATTATTAGAAAATCTTGTAAAATTTTACAATATTTTATTAAACCTATTTATAATATTTTAACTACTACAATGGAAGATGAAATTATTAAAATTATTAATTCTCAATTTAATTTAGCTACTATTCTTTTTAGTGTTTTTGTAGTTGTTGTTATTATTATTTATATTATTGTTTGGATTCCTATTTTAAAAGGTTTAGATGATGAAATTATAAGAACTAAAAAAATGTTAAATATTATTCCTATTCAAATTTTAGATAAAATTGATAGTTTGAAAACTGAGAAAGACTAATTAGCAATTTATTTTTTTAAAATATTTAATTGATAATGAATAAAATTAAATTATATTAATATGTAATATTTAATTAAAAGATTTTTATTATTATAAAATAAAAAAAATGAAAATTCAATTTTGTTTATTTTTAATTTTTATTTCTTTTATTTCTTGTGAAAAAAATAAAACTCCAATTGAAGTTGTTACATGTCTTTTTCAATCAGAAAAATTTATTGAAGATGTGAATAAAATAATTGCATTAGTAAAAGAAGGAGATTTACAAAAATTAATTTTATCTTTATTAGAAATGTATCCATCAATTTATGAAGAATTCCAAAAATGCTTTGAATATAGTTTCCAAAAAAAACCAATCAGCAAAGAAAAGTGTAAAGAAATATGTAGAGATCAGATATTTTTTATGAAACCTTTTTGCAAAGTTAAATGTAATCACATTAAATAATTATTCATATTATAAAAAATACACCTAAAAATTATATTTTTTTTTTTTTTTTCATCAATATTTCTAATTAAATTTAAATTTATTTTAAATGGAATCTAGCATAATAGAAGAAGAAGAAGAAGAAGAAATAAATAATGAATTTAATACAGAAGAAATAAATTTAATATTAAATGATAAGAAGGAATATAAAAAAGAAGAAAATGGAATAAAAAAAATATTTAAATTTATAAATACAAAAGAAGAAATTGATTCTGAAAAGCCATTAAAATATATATCAGAAATAGATTCAAATTCCGTTAAATATATAGGATACTTAACAGAAAATTTATTTAAAGAATATTTTGGTTATTATAAATATGAAAATAAAGATGAATACATAGGAGAATGGAAAGATGATTTAAAAGAAAATAAAGGAATGTATTTTTATTTTAATGAAGAAAATAATTTAGAAGAATTTTATTTAGGAGAATGGAAAAATAATTTAAGAAATGGAAAAGGAATTTATATATGGAAAAATTCAAATGAAAAAATTCCTTTTGATAAAAGTAATTTTGATGTTGTTATTGGGGATTTTGAAAATAATGATTTTAAATACGGATTAACTATAAGTAAAAAAGATAATACATTTAATATTTATAAAGGAAAATATGAAAATAATAAAAAAAATGATAATAAAGCTTTTTTTCTTGAAAATTATAATAAAGCTTTTTATGGGAATTTTATTAATGATGAAATTATTTCTGGAAGATTTATTACTTACAATGAAAAACATGAAATTATAAATTCTTTGTATTTTGAAAAAAATAATAATAATGATTATAATTTTGAAAAGGAAAAAGAAAAAGAAAATGATATAATTATAGAAAAAGAAGTTAAAAATATTTCAAAATATGATTTTCCTAAAAATTTAGCTCCTATGTATCAATTTATGAAAAATTTTTTTTCTCAATCTTCTGATATAAGTACATTTGAAAAAATGAAAAAAAAAGAATTTTTCACTGAACTTCCAAATTTTTTAAATATAACTAAAATTTAAAAATTAATTTTTTTTTTAATAACTAATATATATAAATTAATATAAGAATAAATTAACATAAAAAAAATTAAAAAAAAAAATAATATTATTCCTTTTAATAAAAGTAATAAAAGTTATTTCAAAATTTAAAATTTAAAATGAGAAATAAATATAAAAAATTTGATATATATTGTTATTTTTCACCCTAAAAAAATATAAAAACTTTTCAAAACAAAAAAAAAAAAAAAATTATAAAAAAATAAAAATAATTAAACTTAAATTAATCGTCTTTTTTTTTTTTTTGCATCATTAACTTCCTTTCCATATAACTAATAACAGGAGGAGGAAGATTTAAATTGTTCATATCCACATTAATTTTAGGTTCAACATTGGAATCAACTAAAATACCTAATAAATGTTTTTTGGGATTTTGATAAAACTTTCTACTAAATTCACAAGGAGGAACCAAATATAAAATAAATTTATTTTTACTTTTAATATTAATGACTCCAACTCTTTTTTTTTCATTAAAATAATTTATATATTCATTAAAACCTTGACATTGTGAATAATCTTGTGGGGAAAAAGCAACAATTCCTAAAGAAGGTCTTTTTAATATTTCTTCATATATAGTTTTATGATGAATATCTAAATTATATTCTGTATTAAAATCTTCACTTATATTTCCTCTTATTTGATATGCATCTACACTTATTCTATCTTTCTTATTTTTTGTTAAAAAACCACTCCATATATTTTTTAAGTTCTCACCTTCTAAACTATATTGTTTCTCAAAATTTATTTCATCTTCTGATTTCTTTGATGAATCTTCTTTTTCATTTTCCTTCTTTTTCTCTGGAACTTTTATTATGTCTGTTAAAATATTTTTTATTTCTGTTTTTGTTAATTTTTTTTCTTCTGGTTTTTTATTACTATTATTATTATTATTATTATTATTATTATTGTTGTTATTGTTATTGTTATTATTATCTTTATTATTATTATCACCTTTATTATTGTTATTATCTATATTATTATTATTAAAATTATTAATATTAAAATTAGTATTATTTAAATTATTGTTATTAAAATTATTATTATTATTAAAGGTATTATTTGGGTTATTTATATTATTGTTATTGTTATTTATATTTATATTGTTTATATTATTTTGTTCATTTATATTTTGATTAAATTTATTTGTTAATTGATTTATCCCTAAATAAGGAGGAGGATACATTAAAGGAAGATTTAAAAGATTATTAAGTAATCCAAGCATAAAAGGAGGAGGTGTATATATATTATTAATTAAAGGATTATTTTTAGTATTATTATTATTATAAATTTTTTTTTGAAAATAAAAATTTACATCACAATTGACATCACCTAATTTTTTTCTAGATTCTAAATTATCATCATTCATAATTTCATTAATTGCTTTTTGAGCTTCTTCATATTTACTATATTCAATATAAATTGAAGGTCTATAACCAGGAACATTACGACTTGAAATTTCTTTTATTTTTCCAAATTTTCCAAATATTTCTTTAATTAAATTATCATTAGCAAGATTTGAATTTTTATTTAAAGAAATATAAATTAATTTACAAGTTTTTTCAGTTAAAACAAAATCTTTTTCATCACCAATGATTCCATCTCTTATATTATAATCACTATATAATATTCTTACTCTTTTTCCATTAAATAAATCTCTATTATTAATAGTTTTTTTAAAAGCATTTGAAGCAGAATTAACTAATTTATATCTTATATAAGCAAAATTTTTTTCTGTGTTTAATTCTATTTTTGATATTTCTCCATATATAAAAAAAATTTTATGTAAATTAATTTTTGTTGTTCCTTGAGGTAAATTTCCTATCCAAATTTCTCTAACTTTTACTTTTGTTGGATTATTATTATTATTATTATTATTTTTATTTTCTGTTGAATTTTCACTGTCACTTGAAAAAATGTTGTTGTCTTCTTTGTTTTTTCTTTTATTTTTATAATTTGTTTTATTTTTATTGTCTTGAGATGGAGAACGTTCTCTCTTTTTTTGAGAATGAGTTTTTTCCATTTTTTTATTTTTTTTTTTTGACAATTATCAATTGTTTTTTTTATTTTTTTTATTATAATTTTTTAATTATTTAAGTTACCAATTATTTTTTTATTTTCTTTTTTTTGTTTTTTTTTATCCTTTTTTTCTTTTAAAATAATTTTCCCTTTTATATTATAAATAGGGTCTTTCAAATTAAAAATTTGCAAATAAATGATAGATAAAAAAAAGGAAAATGAAAATAATTTACAAAAACAAAAATTTATAGAAAAAAATTTAAATATTATAATAAAAAAACAAATTGGAAAAGGAGGATATGGTTCTGTCCATATGATACTGGAAAATAATTTTTTATTTGCTTTAAAAATTTTTGAAAATAATAATGAAAAAATTATAAGAAAAGAAATAGAATTAGCTTTAAATTGTAGAAGTGCAAATATAATAAGAGGAATAAAAATGAAAGTTTTAAATTATTATAAACAAAAATTATATCTTTTATTTTTAGAATATGCAAAATTAAGAGATTTAAATTTCTTCATATATTATTTCTTTAATTTAAATATTCTTAAAATAAGAAATAACACAAAAAATTTTAAATGGATATATAATTTTCCGGAAAGTGGAATTCAATATTTTACTTATCAAATAATAAATATTTTTAAATTTCTATATTATAATTCAATAGTCCACTTTGATATTAAACCAGCCAATTTTTTATTATCTGATAATTTGATTATTAAATTAACTGATTTTAGTTTATCTGAATTGTTTAATTCAAAAATAAATAAATTAATAGAATTAAATCATGGAACAATTAATTATATGGGACCTGAATTTTATAAAAATCAAGCAATTTTTTCAAATGACATTCAAAAAATAGATTATTTTTCTTTTGGTTGTATTTTATATTATATGATTAAAAGAGATTTATTAATTAAAAACGAGAATATTAAATTAGATGATATTTTAACAATTATTTCTAATGGAATTAAAGAAATAAATTCAATGAATATAAATCAATATTTAAAAGATTTAGTTATTTGTTTATTAAATATTGATTATAAAAAAAGGCCTAATATATTTGAACTTTTAAATAATAAATGGATTAATAATCAGGAGACAATAAATAAAATTAGAAATATAAATAATGGCAGAGATATAAAAATGATAATAGAATTTCAAAAAGAAGAATCTTTGTCAGTTATAAAGAGAAAAAGAAAAAAATATTTTTTATAAATAAATCTATTTTATGTCGATTCTAGATAAAAATATACTATAAATAGCTATTTATAAAAATAATTTTTTAAAAAGAAAAAAATTAAAAAATACAATATATTTTTCAATACAATTATATAAAGCTCATATATATAAAAATAAGTAAAAAAGCTAATTGAAACTATATTTATATAAAGTTTTATTGGTTATATTAAAAATTGTATTTTTCTTTTCATTAAAAGAACTTTCAGTAGATAAAAAATTTGGAATTCTTTTCAAAATTAATTTAGTTCTTCTCATTTTTTCATTAATATTACAAATAGGTAAAATAGTATTATCTCTTCTATTATTATTATTATCTACATTTCTTTCAGAAAAATATTTTTCATAACTAAAATCTTTTTTTCTTTCAGTTAAAATATTTTCACCAATATTACTTTTTCTATTTGAAAAAGAATAATAAGTTGAATTATTTTCATTTTGTTTTTTATAAGTACTTTTTTTTATTAATTTATTAGTTAAAATATTAGTAAATCCATCATTAAATTCATTTTTATTATTATTATTATGAAAAATAGGTAATAAAATATTTTTGGTTTTTGTTAATTTATTCCTTGATTTTTTTTTATTAAATTCTTCATCTTCACTTAAATTCAAAATAGGTTTCTTTTTTTTATTACAAAACAAATCAGGTTTTTTATCATATAATTCTTTAGATTTATCAATAACAAGATTAATTTTTTTTTTATGAATAGATCTATAAAAGTATTCTCCTCTTTTTGCCATTTCTCTTTTTTCTAATAATAATCTTAAAGAATCATTATTATCTTTTCTAGAAGTTAAGCAACCAAATGTTAATATATCACCTCCTTTAGAATAATATTGATAATATTTAATTTTATCATTTATATATTTTAATAACAATTTAACTGTTAAATTTCTTTTTACAATTTCTTCATATTCAACATTTTCTTTAATTTTAGGATCTGAGTTTAATATTAATTTAAAAAAATTATTATGTATTTCATATACAGTTGCAGTTTGACTTGAACAAGTTAAAGTATAAATATATTTTCCTTCGTGAATACAATCATTTAATCCCACTATATCATTTTCTTTAAAAAATTGAATTTTAATTTGATTTTTTCTCTTTTTAAATTTTATATAAGAATCAGTTTCTTTATTTAGACAATCATCTTCGTCTTCATTATCAATTAAATTTTTATAATTTAAATCAATAAATAAATTGTTTATATCATATATACTTCTATAACAAGAAGAGCAAAATTCACCATTTCTAATAAAATATATTGTTTTATTATTGTTAGGTTCATCACCTTCGTTAAATAATTTTTCATTAAAATAAACTAATCTTTTAGAAAAATAAGAATCGAAATTTTTACCAAAAGAATTTTGATTACAATGTAAAAAAATAGATAAAGAAAGTAAAAAACGTATTTTTTTTTTTCTTGTTTTTTCAGTAATTTCTCTTAAACATTTATTATAATCTAATCTATTTAAAACTCCAAAATCACAATTTTCTTTTGTAATAATAGTATTATATTTTTCATTATTTCTATTTCCATTTAAATCATATGTCATATCCCCAAATTTATTTCCAGTTTTAAGGGAATGAGCAATAAAATATGTAATTATTTTAACTGGTCTTTTTAATTCATTTAATTGGTAATTATATAATAATGGCTTTATTCTATTTATATATTCTTCAGCTGATAAATCTTTTGATATATAATTTTCAACATTTATTCCTATTAAATCTGGATTATGTGGTTCTATTATTTTCATTGCTACATTTATTAATTCTTTTAAACTATAAACTAAATTTTTTTTTTCTAGGGTATTAAATATTTTTTTCTTTTCTGGTTCAGTATCATTTGAATTTATTATATTTTGCTTTTTTGATCCTGGAGATAAAGGAACTTTTATTCCACTTATTTTTTTCTTTGTTCTTGATTTTTTTAAATATGAAGTTTTTCTTCTTATTAATTTATTAAAACTTTTACTACTACTATTTTTAGATTGAAAATTATTATTCTTATCATTTTGATAATCATTTTCATTTAAAAATTCTAAAGTATTAAAAGCCGTTCTTATCCAATCATCAATATTATTTTCTTCAATAACAAAAGTTAAATAATTTTTAGCCATTACTTGTCTTAAAATATAATTTTCATTAAGTATTCTTAAATTAATTAAATAACGAAAATATTCTTCTTCGGTCATTAAAATTTGTTCTTCATTAGGAACTAAAACATTAACACTTCCTTTTAAAATTAAATAATAATTTTCAACATTTTGTCCATATCTACAAATAATTTTATTTTTCTTAATACATTTATATTTTAAATGATTTGCTAAATTTTGTAAAATAGTTTTAATTTCATTATAATCACTTTCACTGAAAATTTGATTAAAAGGTTGTAATTTATATAAAAATTTCATTAAAGTTTGTGTTTCATTATAATTTGAAGGTCCATATTTAAATATTTGAATTGTTTTATCAAACATTTTTTCGTCGTTTTCGAATGAATCTGAGTCAAAAGAAAATTGTCTATGTAAATTCAATATTTTTTTTACTTTTTTTGATAAACCTTCACTTACTAAATTCATTATTTTTGAAATATTTTGTTGAGATGATTTTTGCCTTTTTTTTCTTCGAATTGGTTTTATAAATTCTTTTTTTATTTCAAGAGGATTTAATTTCATTAATAATGGAATTGGCTGTGATACTAAACGACCAAATTTTATTTTTTTTATTTTTTTGTTTTCCGAAAATTGTATTTCGCTTTTTTCTTTTTCTGTCATTTTTTAATTATTTTATTGTATTTTATTTTTATTTTTATTTTTTTTCATAATATTGTATTGAAATTTATTTGGTATTATAAAATTTAATTAATTATAAAAAATTTAAATTAAGATTTTTTGGTTATTCTTTTTTATCATTTTTTTTTCTGAATTCGAATTATTTTCTATTTTATTTCTTAAATATTGTTTAATCTATATGTTGAATTCCTTCTTTTATTTTATCTAATATGTTTTATAATTTAAATTATATTACTAAAATAAAAAGAAAAGATTTAATTAGTGGAATTTAGAGATTTCCTTATTTTTTCATAAAATAAAAACTATTATGTTATTCATCTCTTAAGAAATAATATTGAATTGATAAAAATAAAAAATAAATTATAATTAAAATTAATTATTTTAATGAAATTACAATTATTCTTAAAAAAAATAATAAAAAATATTTAAAAATTTATAAAGAACTATTCATATTTAATTAATAGATTATATTTTTTTAATAATTATAATGTAGATTATTCCTTATAAGTATTTATGTATATAAAATCCTTTAAAATCATTTTTTATCTTCTTTCTTTAAATATTTTATTATTTTAATCAATAAAAATCAATTTTTTTATGAATCTAAAAGTTTATAATTCATATCTTAAACTTAATTTAATATTCTTTTATATTAATAAAAGACATATTTATAAATAAATATACTTCATTTTAAATTTTAATTTAATATAACATTATACCTCTTTAAGATATTTATTTTAAAAAAAATAAAAATTTTTCATTTGTTTTTAAAGCTATTTACCTCTATTTCATTCTTTTCTTGAATTTTATATTTTCTTCATTAAAAGTTAATTAATGAAGTGATGACAAGAGATAATTAATTTATAATAATCAGAATGAAAATTTAATTCTTTCATAAAAAATAAAAATCAATATAAAATAAGAATAAAATGACATTTCAATAACTAATATAAATTTTTATCTAAAAATTTATGGGAAATATCAACATTAAAAAGTAAATTTTCAATTTTTTAAAATATATATTTCAAATTGCATAATTATTCCAAAAATAAATCTGAAAAAATAAAACTAAAAAATTTGAATATAACTCCCATTGTAATTAGTCTATAATATAAGAATTAGAATAAATAAATGAAAATATGGTTTATGAAATAAAAAAAGAATATATCAATAAAATATAATGAAAAGTGATTTATTAAATTAAATATTCAATTTCACTTATATAAAAATCAATATCACTTAATTAAAGTTTAAGAGTTTTTCCTTATCTTTTAATTTATTCACTAATTTAATTAATCATCTTAAATTAATATAAGAAAAACTAAAAAGAAGAAAAAGGAAGAAAATATAAAAATTATTTTTAAATTCTTGTAAAAAATGATTTTTTATAATGAACTTAAAAGAAGATAAAAAATAAAAAAACAGAAATAAAATTATTAATTCATACTTATTATTGAAAATCTTCTTTGAAAGGTTAATTAAAACGTGAAAAAAAAAAAAAAAACCAAAAAAAATTATAAAAAATGATATTTATAAAGAAAATAATAATTTAAAAGGGAAAATGAATTTTTCTTCACAAAATTCACAATATCTTTTTCCAATAAATAATATAATTATTCTTCCTCAATTTTTTGATAAAGTTAAATCTAGTTTAATTTATCAAAGAAAAAATATTATAAATCCAAATTTTCAAAGAGAAAATAATTTTTCAAAATTTTTAATAGAATCAAAATGGAATTTACAAATTAAAAATATTCATAATTCAAATGAACAAGATTATAAACATATTAATGGGAAAATTGATCTTAAAGATAATATTTCAAAATTTAATACTTTAAATATATTATTTTCAAATTTTGAAGAAGTTTTACCAATTGATATAAGAGAAAATCAAATTTTAACTTTTGATTCATCACAACAAAAAGTTTTTCTTAAATTTAATTTTCCTATTAATCTTAACAATGGCTTTAATATAAGAAATGTAAATAAAGAATTATCAAATCAAATTTTTGACATTAAATTATCTGGATTATTTAAACAAAAAAAAATTCTTACAGAACCAATAAATTTTCAAGTTAAAGGTTTTGATATAGTTAAATCAATTATTAAGACATTAAATAATAAAGAAACAATTCCTCAAATTAAAGAAAAAAATGTTAGAATTATAAGTTCAGTTTTTAATAATATTCAAATGTCTTTTTTAGTTGAATTCCAAATTTCTTTAGAAAATTTAAAAAAAGTTTATACATTTACAATAAAAAAAATAAATACAATAAATGATTATAGTATTAAAATAACAAAGATAATATTAGTGTATTGTTTACAGTATAGTTCATTAATAAGAAAAATAAAAGTAAATAATATATCAAATAATTTTAATAAAATTGATAAGGTAATATTTAATCTTAATTTAAAAAATAATTTTAATAAAAAGTCAAATCAAAATAAAATAAAACACAATAAAAATTTCTGTAATTGGCATTCTTTTATGACATCAACAACACCAATTTATTATGAAAGTGATGAATTACTAGTAATGAATATATTTAATTTAATTCAAAAACCTTCTTTATTTGGAATTGATATAATTTTAAAAGATGAAGAATTAATTAATCATAAAATTAAATATTTTCCTGTTTTATCTTGTATATTTATTGAAACTTCAAAATTAAATTTTAATAATAGTTTAAGCACAAAATCTTCTTCAAATTCTTTTAATTTAAATGATAAGTATTATGAGATAAAAACTAAAAATATGTTTTTTTTCAAAGAAAATCATTTTAATATTTATGAAATTCCTTCTTACTCAGAACAAATTAAAAATTTTTTAGAAAATAATCCTGAAGCTTATAATATTACTTTAAATGATGTTAGTGAAAATAGTTATTTTTCTTTAATTTGGATTCCTTTTAATTTTTTTTATTCAAAAACTATTTTACCTTCTGGCTCTAAATTAGAAAAAAAACAATTACCAATTTTTCAAGTTTTTTATAAATTTAAATCTTTTAATCAATGTACATATAAAGTAAAGTTTATGCCAGTTATCGGAATTTTAGAAAAAAATTATAAAGGTTATACTGAATATTCAATGTTTAATGATGTAAAATCAGAAACATTCTGGTTTAAAAATCTCTTTTCGAATAATAATAATTATCTTGTAGATTTAAATAATAATCTTCAATTATGTAAAGAATTAATTTCATTTGTAAAAAAAAATCAATTATAAATATTTCTCTTGGAGAATATATAATTAAACCAATTTATTTTTGATATTTCCTATTATTAACTTTTTAAACATTATTGTTATACATCATTTATTTAATGTTTTAAAAAGTCTATTGAGTGAGTTTATTTTTTAAAATTATTATTTATAATAAAATTATATTATTAAAACTTTTATATAATATTATCTTTAATTATTATTTGATTATTGAAAAAAGAAAAAATTTCTGGTTAAGTAATAGTTTTCATAGTTGTAAATAAATGTATAGTTGTGAAAACCTCTTATTAATTTTAATTTATAAGTAAAAACATGAAAAAAAATATCAAAAATTAATTCATTATATAAAACCTTAATATAAAAGAATATTTAAGAATTTTATTTGTTCTTAGATTTAAAACATATAATGAATCTATGTTATCATTTACTACTTTACTTTATATAATTATTTGATACATTCACAAAATGCTCTTCAATTAATGTTTAAATCATATCATCTTATATATAATATTCAATAGAATATCATTTAATCATTTAATTAATTATTTATACTAAAATAAGAAGCAATTCTCTTTTTTTTTTGTTAATTAAAGCTCTTATTCTTTGAAAGAAAGTTTAATTTTTTTAATTTTTATTTTCAAAGATATGTAAAATTATTTTTTTATTTTTTAATAAATTTAGTTTCTAATTAAAAACTTAGTTAAATCTTAATATATTAATATTGATAATTAAATATATATTACGTAAAAATAATTAAACAAGAAAAAAGCCATATAAAAAAACAAAAAAAGCAAAGATAAAAGATAAAATATAATTAAAACCTCCGACAATAAAAAAATAAAAATAAAAAAAATGGGAGCATGTATAACAGAAAAAAAAAGTAAAAAAATCATAATAAATCATTATTAGAAAATATTAAAATAATAAATACAAACCAAAAAAAAGATTCAAAAATTATAAAATCTTCTTTAGAAAACAATAACTTACCATCATCCAAAATTTATGGTCGAAAATCAATAAGTGCAATATTACTTAAAAACAAAATTCAAGATAGAAGTTCAATGAGAAAATTAACATTAGAAGGGAATAAATCAATAAAAAATATAAATGATAATTCAAAAGAAAATGAGATGAATAATAAGAATTATTTATTAAATAAATTAGCAAAAAATTTAATAAGAAATACATATAATGAAGAAGAATATATAAAATTAAGAAAAGAAGAAACACCAGAATATATAATAAATTGGAAATTAATTAGAGATCCAAATATGATAACTTATGGTTGGAAAAATATGGGTTTAATAAAATTAACAAAAGAATTATTAAATGAAGTTTCAAAAATGAGTCCTGAAGAAGCAAAAAATTGTGATTGTATATATAAGAAAAGAATATGGTTACATTTATATATTACTTCGAATATTCCTGATTTAAATAAAGAAAATCCTTTGATTATTGTTGATAGAAATAATATTTTAGAAGAATCATATAATCAATTTATGACTATTAAAGATTTAAATTTATTAAAAACTCTTCAAATTCATTTTGTTAATGAAATTGCACATGATGAAGGTGGTGTTTATAGAGAATGGTATTCTTCCTTATTTAAACAGTTTTTTAATGAAAAAAATAATTTATTTATTGAAAATCCTTATAATTCTTCTTTTAATGGTACTTTCATTATTAATTTAAAATATAATATTCATCAATTAGATTACTTTCTTTTTTTTGGGAAATTAATTGTTAAAGCTATTATTGATTCTGTTCATATGAATGAACATTTAAATTTAACTATTATTAAATATTTGTTAAATAAACAAGTTCCTTTAGAAGAAATGAAATTTTATGATTTAAGTATTTATAAATCTTTAAAAAAAATTTTGGAAAGTAAAATAAGTGAAAACGAAACTTTAAAAGAAATGAATTTTACTTATAATTTAACAGATGGAAAAGGAAATATTTATGAAGTTGAATTAATTCCTGAAGGAAAAAATATATATTTAAATGATGAAAATAAAAATACATTTATAGAAAAAATAATATATTATGAAACATATTATAAATATAAAGAAGCAATAGAAAAAATAAAAGAAGGATTTTATAGTATTATTAAAGATGATATAATAGGAAAATTTTATACTTCAAGAGAATTAGATTTTGAAATAGTAGGTATTAAAATAATAGATTTAGAAGATTGGAAAAAAAATACAATTTATAAAGGAATATATAATGAAAATAATGAAACAATAAAAATATTTTGGGATTATCTTTCTGAAATGAAACAAGAAGATTTAAAGAAATTTTTTGAATTTTGTACTGGATTATGTAATGTTCCTATTAATGGTTTTGGTTCTTTAAAAGGAATTGGAAATAAAGTTCAAAAATTTACTATTGAACCTTTAATTGATTATGATCCTGTTAATAAGAAAATTAATAATGAATTTAAAGTTATTGAAGCTAGAACTTGTTTTAATAGAATTTTACTTCCTCAATATAAAAAGAAAGAAGAAATGAATAAAGCAATGGATATTATTCTTAATCATGATAGTAATTATTTTGGATTGGAATAATAGTTTTTTTTATTTTTATTTTGGTTTTTTTTTCTTTAGTAAATTTATAAATTTTTAGACTGAAAGATTTAAATTGAAAATGATGGAGTAAATATGAAGGTATATTAACAATTGAGTTTATAAATTTTATATTTATTTATTTATATACTTTTAATATATAAAATATAAAATATAACAATAAAATTAAGTAAAAAAAATAAATGTTTTCATTCTTTCAGTCTTTTGTTGAAAGAAAAAAATTATTTTGTTTTAATTTATCCTTTTTAATTTTATCTTTAGTGCATTTATTATTTTCAATATTTACTGTGATATATTTAACAAGTAAAACAAACAGATATATATATATCACTAGATGATTATAATAAGATTATCTCAAATAATAATTATTCAAATTTTATAGATGTAAATTCTAAAAATTATTATCTTGATAGTAATAATAATAGAATAAAACTTCCTTCTAAAACAATTTCAAATATGAAATTTTTTAAAATATGGAAAAAAACTGAAGTAATAATTTTATCAATAAGATTAGGATTAATATTTATTTCAACTGGAATTGCTTTTTATTTATTTTTTAAATTTGAGGTTATTCAAGAGACCAAAAAATATTTCTAATATTTTCCTTTAATAAACATTTTATTGTGTATAACATTATTTTTATTTTGTTTTATTCTTTTAATAATGAGATTAATAATAAAAAAGACAGATAATGAAATTGGATTTTTTAATTTGGATAAAAAAAATATTTTTAAAAAATATTTGAATATTGATATAACAGTTGATATAACAGGAATGATAATTTCTTGTATAAATATAATCATAGAATTACGTGTTTTTTGTAAAATCAATAATATGTATAAAACAGAAATAAATCCTTCTAATATAATAGAAAATAATCAAACTGATAAAAAAAATATTAATGAAAATAATCAAAAGAATGATAATAAAATAAGTAAAGATTTTAATGAAAACAATTTTAATCCAAATAATCCTTATAATACAAAAGAAGTAAATATTAAAATAAATGAAAGTGACTAAATATTTATCTTTCAAAACAAAATCTTGGAATAAAATAATTTTAAAAATTTTGAAAAAAATAAAAAAAATATAAACAACAATTATTGTGCTCTAAATATTTTAAATCAAGAAAATAAAAAAGAAAAACTAATAATGAGTAAAATTCGTTGAAATTTGCTCAATAATTAATATATAAAATAAAATTTAAAAAAATAAAAAAAAACATTTTATAAAAAAATGTTTAATAAAAATTCCAATTTCACAATATCACTTCTGAGTAAAATCATAGGAGAATCAATAGAATATTTTATTCCTTGTATGAAGATAAGGCAAAATCTCGATAAAGAGAGAGTATCAAAAAACAAATATACAACATTAAAAGGAGAAACTCCAACTAATAATAATTACACAACTGAAGGAATTACAACAAAAGGAAATAATTATGAAGGAAATACAACAGAAGGAAACCCAATAGATGACAATTTTGAAGAAAATAATGAAGCTAAAATGAGTATTAAAATTCCAAACTATTTAACTATATTAGGAATTGATCCTATGAAAAAAAAAAAAAAAACTTCTTTGAGATCTGATGAAATTATTTTTGTTTGTAATTCTTCTCTTAAGTTTATTGGACAAAATATTGACAAAGGTATCAAAAGAGTATTTACTTTTGATAATATTAAAAATATTGAAATTGAAATTGATAAACATTCAAAAAATAATAGAACTTTAATTATATTTAATTTAAAAGAAGGAATTAAAAAAGATAAAAAAACACAATTTCAATTTTCTTTTAAAAAATGTTTTCAATTTTTGGTAGTTTTAAATGCAATATATAAAATATATACAGTAAAAAAATATGGTAAAGAAAAAGAATTAGATATTAGAAATGAATTAAATAATAAATTAGATAAACAAAAATTACAATATAATCCAAAAATTCCAAAATATTTTAATCATTCAATTAGAAATAATAATGGTTATCAATATGCTTTAAGTGAAATTTTTAAACCAGATGAAAGAGATCCAAATACTAATTTTTATGAAGGAGGAGAAATGAATTATCAAAATTTTGAAATTTACCCTTTTCCTGCATTATATATTTCTGTTTATGTTATTGATGAAAAACCTATTGAATATATCATTCAAAATTCTGACAACGAAAATTTAAAATTAACTTCTTTATTATTTATCAATAATTATTTAAGAGAAATTTGCAATGGTTATCAATATTTTATTTTTCCTGTTAAGAAAATAGAAAAAAAAATTGATGATGATCCTTCTATTTGGGATTGTTATTATTATAATGTTAAAACAAATGTAATAAATGGAAAAGGATATAATTTAATATTTTTATATATTAGAAGAAGTTATATTCCTCCTTTTTTTGAAAGTTTTAATGATATTATATTTATTATTAAAGAAGAATATTTAGAAAATCAACCTAATACTTCTTTATCTGAATTACCTAAAGTTACAACTAAAATATTTTTAGAAACTCTTCATCCTGAAGAAATAAAAGAAGAAAATGGTGTTACTAAATATATTATTAATATTAAATTAAATGCTTATTTAATTGGGAAAAATACTACATTTTTTTTAATTGATTATAATAAGAAAAATATTCTTTCAAATGAATGTTATAAATTATTTCTTGAATGCCAAACTAAAATTGCTATTATTTTAAATACATATTTAAATAATAATGAATTTGATTATAATTCTTTTCTTTTAAAACTTAAAGATGCTTATTATAATATGGATGGAAAAAATATAGATGTTAATGAATATGTTCATAGTATTAAATATGTTGATTTTGATAAAATAATTGAAAAAAGTTTTAAAGAATTTAAAAAAATATTTAATATATTAGATCCACAAGCAGAATTATTTTATAGAAATAAAATAGCTAAATATATTGGAGACACTTTATTAATTAGTTCTCATACAAAAAATTTTTTGGAAAATTTTGATAAATGTCTTTTAATTGAAGATTTATATAAAATATTTAAACCAATAGTAAATTTTGTAATTAATTTCTTTGTTGTTTTTGACAATAATGAAATATCAATAAATGAAACAATAAATTCAATTATAAATAAAAAAAATAATATAAGTCAAATATCATTTAATGAAGATATTGTAGGAAAATTAATTGAATCAGGTCAATTAAAACATTATCAAAATATAGATAATGATTCAAATTTTTATAAATTTTTAGATTATATACTTAAAAAGAAATTCTCATATCACATTTTAAATTCAATTTACAAATATATAAGTAAAATAAAAGGAATTAATGATTATCAAGAAAATGAAGAAAGATTTAATGATGAAATAAAATCATTAAAATTAAATTCAAAAATATTATTACCTACATTAATGAATTTATATTGTGATTATTCTCAAAATCCAGAAACAATAATATTATCATGTAAAATATTAATAATATTAATAACAGTATCTCCAGAAAATAAAGAATTACTTTTTTCAATGGAATTTTGTCAATATTTATATTCTTATTTTTCAACCTCATATCAAGAATTAATATATTATTCAATTCAATTATTTAGAAAAATGACAAGTTTTAAAAGTGACTTAAGAAATATTATTGAAGAAAAACCAGGTTTTTTAATTAAATTAGTTAATATTATTAAAGGAACTGGAATTGATGGTTGTTATTATCATCCTAAATTAATTTATTTGATAATGGATTTATTTTCAGAAATAATAAAAAATAATCAAATTAAAACAACTTTATTTAATCAAAAAAATAGGAAAATAATAAAATATTTTATTCCTTATATTGGAAATTTCCAAAATGTTTTTGGTCAAATTGATGATAATATGAGTTATTATTTACCAATTGTTACTAAAATATATAATTTTTTAGAATTATTAGTTTTAAAAGATTCTGAAATGAGAAGATATATTGAAAATACTTTTCATTTAATTAAAATAATTAATGAAAGAAGTATTGATTATATTGAAATTGTTAATTTTGAATATAAAAAAACTAAAAAAGGAGAAGATGATGAAATGATTACTAATATTGAAAGAGGCAAAAAAAGAAATTTATTTTTAAAAAGTATTATTCAATTTTTAAATACTTATGTTAGTAGTGATTCAAATTTAAAAAAAACTATTAAATCTAAAGGCAAAAACATTGTTTCTTTTGTTATTTTATTAAAACATAAAAATTCAAAAGATAATTTAAATGAAGAAAAAAAAATTGAAGAACAAAAAAATGAAACTCAAAATGATTATAGTTCTACAGGTATAGGAAATGAAGATCCTACAATTCATAAAAAATATATTGAACTTTTAGATGAACTTTTAGATAAATTAACAATTTAATTTTTAAAAATTTAGTATTTAATAAATTTTATTTTGCAAATATTTATTAATTTAAATATTTTTAATTTTTAACATATTTTTTTTTACAATAGAAAGAACAATTGAGAATAATAAAATTAAGGAATTTACAATATCTATTTTGTTATTATTAATCACAAAATTTACTTTTAATATCACTAATAAAGATAAACACAGAAAATAAATATATTTTTTACAGAATTCATATATTTATAAATTCAATTTTTTTTGGCTTTCTAAATAATTTTCAATTATTTTTTTTAATTTACATAACATATTTTTTTTTTGAATAGATAATTTTTTTACATTATCTTCTGGTAAAATATAATTATAAAAATTCATCATATAAAACATAGTTTTTTGTTCTTCACCATAAATTAGAAAAATAATTTTTTCATTATCTTTCTTTTCACTTTTATCATATTCTTTTATGCATTTAATAAAGCATTCTTTTTCTTTTTTTTGAATATTTTCAATTATAATGTTCGATGATAAATTATTATTTTGAGTAATTTTAATTATCATTTTTTCATTAATAACATTTCCATTATATTCAATTATATCTCCAAAAAATTTAATATATTTATGAACTACTTTAAAATTAATAAAAATATCAAAAACTAATTTAAAAGGAGCATTTATAGAAATTTCTTCAATATTAAATTTATCTAATTCACCTTCAAATAATTGTTTTTGAATATTTAAAAAAATTTTCATTCTTTTTTGTCTTTCATCAAAAAGAGAAGGTCTAGGTAAAGATATTTTTTTAGAATATCTAAAATTTGAAATAAGTAAACAATTATCAATTCCTCTAAAAAAAATAGTAATCATATATTCAAATTCAAAAGAAGTTGGAATAGTTTTATAAGCTTGATAAACAATTCTAATAAAATAATCAGTTTCAATCATACTTTTTATTTTACTATAAACTTTAATATATTCATCATATATTTGTATAAAACTTGCTCCTTCATCTTCATTTGGATTTCCTTTTAAAAAAAAAGGATATTTAACATATGATTTTGTTATGTTTCTCATAAAATACGTAAAATAACTTAAATTTTTAATTGATTTTATTATTAATTCTCTTTTTGCATTTATTGGTAATACTAAGGCTTGAGTATTTCTGATCATTTAAAAAATGAATTTTATAATATATTCAATAAAAATAAAATTATCTTATTATTATAATTTTTATTTAAATTTTTTTTTGTTTGAATTAATTTTATTTTTTTTTTGAATTTATATAGTCAAAATGGATGTTTGTGCAAGATGTAAAAACAAAGTTTCTAATTTTAAATGTGATAATTGTATGAATTATTTTTGTAAAGATTGTGATAATTTTATTCATTCAATTCCTTCTAAAAATAATCATCATAGAATATCTTTAAATTCAAATCAAAATTTAAATACTAATTTAAATTTTAATTCAATTTCAACAATTGAATTAAATAATAATCAAATTTATTCAAATGAAAATTCAATGAATAATTCAATTAATAATATGAATAATTCTAATTATTCAGATTATATGAATAAAAACAATATAAATGATTTAAATGAATTACATGAAAATGAAAAAAATGAATTAAAGAAAAAAATAATGGAATTAAATCAAGAATTAAATATTACTAAAAAAGCTCTTGAAGAAAGAATTGAATATCTTCATAAACATTTAGATGAAGTTAATGTTAAAAATAAAAATAATGTGAATCAAATGAATTTAAATTTTAAAAATCAAATTGATACTATTGTTAATGATAAAGATCTTCAAATTCAATATTTAATTGATGAAATTAATAAACAAAAAAAAATAAATTTAGATTTAAATGAAAAAATAAAAGAATATGAAATTTTAATAAAAGTAAATAATGAAAAATATATAAATGAATTAAATAATTTAAATATTGAATTAGATAATTTAAACAAAGAAAAAAATTCAATTGAAATTTTTTATAAAAATAAAATAAATGAAATGAATAATAATTATAAATTAGAAAAAGAAAAAATTATACAAAATTATGAAATGGCAATTTCAAAATTAAATGATAATTATACAAACAGTAAAGAAAAATATTTAAAAGTTATTAAAGATAGAGAAAATAATTTTAAAGAATTTGAAGAAATTTCAAATAAAGAAAAAAAAGAATTAAATTCTATTATTGATAAATTAAAAGAAGTTAATTCAACAAGTGAAAAAGATCAAGGAGAATTAATTAAGATGAATGATAATTTAAAACAAGCTCTTGAAAATGTTAATAATGAATTGAAAAAAACCAAAGATGATCTAAAATTTACTAATAAACAAAATAAAAAATTAGAAAAACAAAATACTTTAATGTATGGAGAATATTCAGAAATTAAAAATGCAAATGAAAAATTACATGGATATGTATATGGCCGTTTTGAAGAACATAAAAATCCGAAAAAAAAATAATATTATATTTTACTCATATATTTAATAATCTTTTTAAATAATAAAAAATTAATTATAATGTAATAAATTAATTAAAAAAATATTTAATTATAACAAAAATATATATATATATCTTTAATCAAAATAATTAATAACAAAAAAATATTTACTTTAGAAGAAATACTTCAAAAAAAAACTCAAAATTCCTTTTTTTCATAAAAAATTAAAAAAAATAAAAATAATTAAATAATATAATTTACAAATCTAATTAATACACTATTCCAATTTTTTTCTTTTTGTGATTTCTGTTTCAATTTTGAATTTTCAATATTACCTAAAATTTAATACTTTTATTATCATTAATAATAACTTTTATATATAATAGGAATTAAATTGAAATAAATACTTTTTTTTCTTTAGAATAAGAATAAAAAATATTAAATTTTATAATATTTTTAATTTAATCAATACATTTAAAATAAGTTTTATTTTAAATGATAAATATAAAGATTGATAATAATATAAATAAATATTTAATATCTTTTTTTTCTTATTAAATTTATAGAATATTGAAAAATTTTTTCAATATTATTTATTAATTTAGAAAAATTTCTTTTATTATCTTTCACTATAAACTATAAATACAATAAATCTAAATTAAAAAATAAAAAAATGATTCACCTAATTTTTTACATGTATCAAATTATTATTATCATCAATTTTTAAATTAGTTTTCTTTAATAATAATTGGAAAATAGGACCAGTTGTATTATAAAGTAAATTATTTTCTTTTTTTTTTTCCCTTTCATTTTCTGTTCTTTCTTCATTTATTTTATTTTCTTCTTTTTCTATTTTTTCATTTATTGAATTATCTTTTTCTTTTTTTTCTTGATTAAGTAAATTACTTTGAATTTGAAAATTTGAATTTGATGCACAACAAACTCCCATAAATTTTTTGTAAAAAATAATTATAAAAGATTTTTTTTTAAAATAATTATTTTTAATCAGACAAATTTAAATTACAATTTTTCATAGATTAACTTTTTTCTTTTGATAAAATTTCAAAAAATAAATTTCAACCTCTACAAAAAAAAATATTAAAATTTTAACATCATTAAACAAATAAATATTTAATTAAAAATCTTTTTAAAACCAAAACAAAAACTTAAAAAATATAAAAATAAAATGAATATCTTTAATAAATCAAAAAAATAAGTAAAATATATTTAAATTATTAAAAAATATTTTATTTATTGATGTTAAAGATTTTTCTTAATAATAATAAAAAATGAGAAAATAAAAAAAATAAATTTTGAATTCCTTTTTTAAAAATTATTGAATCATTATTAATATATATATATAATTATTTAAGAGATTAAGTTTATCTTTAATAAAAAATAAATGCAATTTCAAATAATAAAACCATATAAACATATCTCTTTTTAATTTATAATTTAAATAATTATAATTATTAGATAATTAATTTAAAACATTTAAAATATTTTTTAAATTATTAAAATATCTAATAATTATTTTATTTTATTCATTTTATCTCTTTAAAACTCATTTGCCATTTTCATTAAAAGTACTAAAATTTTGAAAGAATTTATTAGTAGTAAGAATAATAAAATTAATAGATTTTATTTGATTGTTCAATAAAAACTAATAAAATAAATTTTTTCATTAGAATTAATAATAGTACTTTGATTTTCAGGAAAAAAGTTTCACAGGTAAATCATCTAAAATATTTGTTGTTTTTTTCCAACTATAGTCACTCCTTTTTCTTTTAATTTATTGTTATTGCTGAATATCTTCCAAAAACTTAACAAATATCTTTTTCTTCTATTATAGCTACATTTTCATTTATTTAATTTAAATTTTTCATAATTTATTATATGGAAATTTTTATTATTTTTTTAGAAAGACGATCTGAGTAAAATTCATGTAATTTATTGGGTAAAAATCCAATTAGTAATTGTTTTTCAAAAAGAAAACATAATTTATAAAAAGGTTCTTTTTGTTTTTGAGATAAAATATCTCAATATTGATATTATCTGTTAATAATTATCTTTCTTCTTTTATTACTTTTATTTTTTCTAATCGTTTTTTGATTTTCTTTGTGTCTATTTATTTTTTTCCTTCTTCTATTATTTTACTATATAACTGTTTGAGAGAAATATTTTTATTTATTACAATTAAAATAATTTTTAATTAGTGAATAACATTTATTTGAATGACTTAAATATTTTATCAATTCTTTTATAACATCTTTTTCTATGAATTTAGGTGGAATTTTAATTAAATTATAGCAGAAATTTCATCAATTAATTCTTCTTGTGTACCTTGCCTACAAAATAAAGTAATAAAATTGACTTCCCTATCAATAAAGAAAGAACATAAAATTTAAGAATTATTTTGAGATGAAATTTTTCTTCATCTTTTTTAATAAAATCATAAATTTTTTTCAAAACTTCCCTTAATATATTGATATTTCTTTTTACCAAAAAGAGAGTGAAATTTTATCATACTTCCACCCAAAGCAGACAAGCAATATAATTATTGTTAAATATATAAGTCTTTTAAAACATTATTAGATTCTTAAGATATTAAATCATAGTTAAAAGTATAAATATCCATATTTAAATTATTAATTTTTAAAAAAGATTTATATTGATTTTTTCTTACTATTGATAAACATTGAGAATTAATTGCTGGAACAAAATTATATGAAATTATATTGATTAATTATTCAATAAATTTATTGAACATTGTTTTTTTTAAAATATTTAACTATTATTACTAATATTTTTACTAAATATAATAATTTTATTGGAACTAAAAATCTCATTACTTCTTCATCAATATTAATTGTTCTTTCCATAAAAAAATATTTCTTTTTTTACCTTTTCTTCTCTTCAAATTGAAATATCATTTATAAAAAAATCTTATTTAGAAATTAAAGATTTTTTAATACTAATCTTTTTTCTTTTGGTTATTTTATTATTTTGAAGATGTTAATTTGATATGATCTTTTAGAAATTGATAAATCTATTGGAGTATTGGGTTTTCATCTTTATATTGATAAAAAACATCCATAAATTAAAAATAATAAACAATAATGAATATTTCACTGAATAATAAAAAATTAAATATTATATTATATTAATAAAATATAAAAAAATGGGAAATGATTGTAATTGTTTAAATGCAAGAGAAGAAAATGAAATTGTATCACATTATAAAAGAAATAAGCCATATGATTTTAAAAGAATAGTAAAAAAAATAAATAATATATTATAGCCTTTACCATCAAGTAGAAGTGATCAAATATATTATGAGAAATATGACCATTTTGATAATATTTTACCAAAAATTCATCAAATTACTTCAATGATAAGACAAGAAAGTGAATATAAAAATGGAAATGTAAATGTTTTTATTCCAAATTAAATACACAATAATTTATTTAATTATACATTTTACAATATATAATAAAAAAATGATAAAAAGTCAAATAATAAACAATCATTTAAAGTAAATTTAAAGGAAAAAGAATTATTAAAAATTTTATTATAAGTGAAGTATTTTTTTTTTAAATTTTTTAAAGCAAAATATTTCCTTAACCAAAATAATAATTTCTATAAGAATTCAATATATTATTTTACAATAAAACAAAAAAATTAATAATGAATATGATAATATTATATTTTAATCAAAGATTTACATGATAATGTTATTTAATTAATTGAATAAACTAGAAATTTTGATTTATTTTAAATTTTTTTCTGAAAATCTTTTTAAAGACTATAAATTAATATAAATATTGAATAATAAAAACATTTTAGAGAATTATCAGATATTATTTTTGATTTTTAAAATTATAATTATTTAACTAATAAAGAAAAAATAGGTTTAGTGAAAAAACATTCTAATTGTTAATTTATTTATGAAATATTAAGTAAGTTGATAGAATATGTGATTTTATCAAAATCAAATTTTGACTAATACATATATTATGAGAAAAAACAAAAAAAATGAAAAAAAAAGAATTCTATGAAAATTCAAATTATAATAGAATTAAATTAATATTGTTCTAAATAATATCTTATTATAACGCATTTATATTTTGAATATATTTAATTTTCTTAATATCTTGAAATTAAAAAAATTTATTACTAAATTATCCTTTAAATTAAAAATTCTAAAAATTTAAACATAAAATATAATTCACAAATCTAAACAATAATAAATTAAATATAAATATTTTTAATTTGTTAATAAAAAAAAACAAAAATGACAAAAGAAATAATAATAATATATTTAATAATATTAAAAATATCTTTAATAAATTCAGAAAGAGAATGCAATAAAATTTCAGATTGTTTTAATTGTTCATATAGAGAAAATCTTAGTAAAAGTCCTTGTTATTGGAATACAGATTCATGTATTTCATCATATTCAAATGTAGGAAGTTATGATTTTTCAGATTATTTTGAAAATTGTATAGATTCACAATCAATTAACATTCAAAAAGAATATTGTGGAAATTTTGTGGTGGAAAAAAAAAATATTATTTTATCATTTCCTGAAGTGAATGGTAATTATAGTAAACAAAATTTATATTGTTCATATTATTATAAAAGTGAAGAAAAAAAAGATGCAATTTTCAAACTGAAATTTACAAAAAATAATGAAACTATTTTAGACACATTAACAATAAAATATACAATAATTTACTTTGATGATACAGAATTTAAAAAAACAATAACTCCAAATGAAGGAATATTAAGTTATGATAGAGTAAAATATATCAAAGTGTATATATTAAGTAAAAGTAGTTTTACATATAATCCATTTACTTTAACAATTTCTTATGAAAAAGGTTCTTCAAATATAGGTTTATTTATTGCACTTACAGTAATTTTAGTTGTTGTTATTGCTTGTTCAATTGGAATTTATTTCATAACAAAAAAAATAAAAAATAGAATAAATTCACAAATATATATTAATAATAATAATAGTAATAATAATAATAATAATTCAAATAGTTATTCTAATAATAATTCAATAAAATATAATAATGCAAAGATAATAGAATCTATGTTAAATAATGAAAAATTATTAGGAGAAAGAATATGTAAAAAAGAAGATGAAAAATATGGAACTAATTGTACTATTTGCTTAGAAGAGTTTAAAATTGGTGTTGATAAAGTTTGTGTTACTCCTTGTAATCATGTTTTTCATTTTAAATGTATGAGTGATTGGTTAAGGAAAGAAAATACTACTTATAAATGTCCTATTTGTAATTTAAATTTGTTAAATCAAAATGAAAATATAATACATGATAGACAAAATATTTTTAGTGGAGCAAATGATTATTTAGCCTGAAAAATAATGACTTTTATTTATTAATTAAATTCAAATTATAATACAAATAATTATATAAATTAATGAAGTACTTAATCTCTTTTCCAAATCCAAATTATTACAAAAAAATACAATTTTTTTCTTTTTAAGCATTTAAATAATTGTTCCATTTCATTATTTTATAAATTTCATTATATAAATTTTTCAAATTATATAATATATTCCTTTTTAATATTTATACCTTTTTTATTAAATTTCTTCTATTCATATGAATTCAAAAAGAATTATTTAACAAAATAAAAAATTAATTAAAATATACATAAATAATTGAAATAATATTAATGACATAATCTTTATTCTTTTTCTTTTTACATTTTGAATAAAAAGAAGAAAAATTTTACTTTGAATAAAAGAACAAATATTATCAACATTATAATTTTTATCTCTAATATCAAAAGCTAAATCTTCTCTGAAAGAAAAAGAATGAAATTTTTTTCAATTATTTATATTTCTTTAAGATATTTGATAAAGAGAAAGATTTAAAAAGTTTTTTGTCAGTTCCCATATTTTATTCGTTTTTGAAAAATGGAAGGTAACAAAGGTAAATTAATAAATTTAAATGGTAATTAATGAATAGAATTAACTTTTATTTGTAGGAATATTTGTTTTTCTTTTTTGTTTATTAATAGAATTCAATGAATCGAAATTTTTTAATGAGATGAAAAATAAAAAAATTAATTGTAACTTGAAAAAATCAGATTACAAAAAGATTTTCTTTATTAAATAAATTATAAATTTTATTTCATAGTTGATAAATTATATATTATTTTTGTTTTTTAAATAATGACTTTAATGAATAATAAATAAAAATGGATGATGATAATATTATAAATGATAATTATATTAAAATTTTAAAAGGAATATTTATATTTACAGAAGAGGATAAAAAATTTAAACCAATTTTAACAGATAACGCTTATAACAATATAAAATATTTATTTGACTATTTTTCAAATGAAAATGATATTAAAATAATAAATTCTTTAGAAATAATATTTAATATATTTAAACAATCTTTAGAAATAGCAATTATAATTTCTAATTTTTCATATTTTGAAAATCAAATAAATTATACTTTCTTTCATTTATTAATAGATTTATATATGAAAACAGAAACAAAAAATATTCAAGAAATTATAAGTCAAATATTTAAATTTTTATTAAAAAATATAGAAATAAAAAGAAATATATATGATTATCATTTGAATAAATTATATAAAGAATATAAAAATAAGAATTTATCTTCAGAAAGATTTATAAAATATATAAAATTTCTTTCAATATTATATGGATATAATAATAATTATGAAACATTAGAACCAAGAAATTATTATTATTTTTCAAACCAAAATTCCAGTATAGAAATTCCATTTCCCTCATCAATAAATTTTTTGCCAATAAATGGTTTTTCAATAGTATTTTGGTTTAACATAGAAAAATTTAAAAATCAAAATTCGACAATTTTAGAATTAAAAACATCAGATGATCAAATAATAATAATATCACTTTCAGAAAATAATGAATTAGAAATAAAAGTAAACTCAGATATTATTAATTCATTAAATATACCTTTAAAAAAAGGAATTTGGAATCAATTAAAATTTGCAGTAACAAATTCAAAAAGAAATAAAAGTCCAGAGTTTCATTTATTTCTTTGGGAAAATCATTTAGATAAATTTACACATTATAAAAAAGAAAAAATAAAGAATTTAAAATTTAGAGAAGATATAGAATTATTATCAATAATTTTCTTTAAAAATTTCATAGGTAAATTTACAACAATAATATTTTATTCAATTGATAATTTATCTTTAAAGGATGAAAATAATGTTGCTTTAAATTATCAATATGGAATTTATAGAAAAAATCAATTTATTGAATTTTCAGATAATAATGAAAAAAAAAATGTATATCATCCTCCAATAATTTTTATGATAACTCCAATTTCATTTGATTTAAATAATTATTTAATTATTGATCCTATGAGTAGAATCAAAGGAAAATTAGTAAATTTAAATAATCAAAATATTAATTATAATAATGTTAAAATATATCGTAATTCTTCTATTAATCTTTATAAATTAGGAGGAATTAATATTTTTTTACCAATTTTTGAAATTATTTATAAGAGCTTTCAAAATGAAAATTGCTTTAAAGAAGTTATTTATTTATTATATTTTATACTTGACAACCAAGAAAAAAATATTATTGATGCCTTAAAAAGTTATTTTATTCCAATATTAAGTTTATTTTTAGAAAAATTTAATAGTAATTTGTTTACTTTTGAAATTATTGAAAAATTTATTCAAATACAAAATAATATTATTAATTTAAATTATGATTTTCCAAAGAATGAATTTTCTGATAAAATATTATTTAATTTGAAAATTTTAAGAAATTATTCTCCTGATTTATTAAATAAATTATGGGAATTAACTCTTAGAAATATTGATAAATTTAAAGAATATTTTCCTAATTTAACAATATTTTCTCCTTTTTTACTTGAATTATGTAATAATAATAATTTAAACGAAAATTTATTTGAAATTCTAAAAAAAATTATTTCATATAAAAAAACAAAAGATATTGAAAGATGTAATTTTTTTAAATTATTATCTAATGAAAATTTATCAATTAATTTAATAATAAAGATAATTGATTTATTTACATATTACTTTAATCAAGAATCAGAATGTGAATTAATTCAAAAGCAAAGCTCAGTAATTTATTTATTGAAACATAATTGTCTAAATGAATTAATTTTTACATTAACAAATGAAAATTTAATAGTAAAAAAAAGAATAATAGATTTTATAAGTTTTATGATAGAAAAGTATTATAATCAAATTCAAGAATTTGAAAGAACATTCAAAAAAAATAAAAATGAAAAATATCAATTAGAAATAAATGATTATATAGAAATAATAAAATATAATATTACAATCAATGAAACAAATGAATTTAATAAATCTTTAGAATTAAATAATTCTTCTTTTTCAAATTCAATAATAGATAAAAGAAGAGTAAGTGATTTTTCATATTCGAAAAAATTTAATATATCTGAAAGTTATGAAGAAAATTTTTCTCTAATAAAAGGAAGAACTTATTCAAATATATTTAATTTAGAAAATAATATTCCTGAAAGAAAAATAATGAAGAAAAATACTTTTAAAAGTGAAAAAACACCTAAAATAGAAAAAAAAAAAATATTAGAAAAAAATGAAGAAAATGAAGAAAATGAAATAAAAAAAAGTTTAAATAAAGAAATAGATAAAATAAAAAATGAAAGTTTAGAAAAAAAATTGTCTTCAGATTCATCATCATATATTTCAGACGAAGAAAGTGTTCCTTCAAATAAATCAATTGATTTTATAACTAATTTAAGCAGAAATGAAATAGAAATAAAAGAAAAAAATATTCCTTATACATCAAAAAATAAAAATAATTTCAAATTTGATTTTTCACAAGAAAAAATTTTATTTCCAAATAAAAATAATAAAAGAAGAAAATCTAAAAGTTTGAATGTATTAAGAAATAAAAAAAATAATAATAATAATAATGATAATGATAATGATAATAAGAAAAATGGTCCTTATAAAAAAACAAAATCAGCAATAATAAATCTTAAATTTTTAAATTTAGAAATTGATATAGATAATATAAATGAAGAATCAGAAAATGATTTAAATAATTTTGGAAATAAAATTAAATTATTAGCTCAACATTGTGTTGATTATATTAATGGAATTGATAATGATGAAAATTGTAAAAGTGAAAAATATGATATTAATTTTCATTTAGATAATAATCTTTCTAATAATAAAAAAAATTATAATAATAATATTATTGATATTATTCAAGAAGAAGAAAATGAAAATTATGATTTTTGTAATCAGTTAGATATAAAAAATTCAAGTAATATAAATAAATTTAAAAATAATGAAAATCAATCTTTTATAAAAGAAAAAGAAGAAAATGAAAAAAAAAATTTAGATATTTCTCTTTCATTAAATGAATTATTCCAAATAACAATTAAAAATAATTTAAAAGATAATATAAAAGATAGTTTTATTGATTTAGAATTTAATAAATCTATTGATCATTTATATATTTTAGATTTTATGATAGTTCAATGTAGACAATTAAAAAATTTAAAATTAATTTTAAATATTTTAACTTATTTGAATATTAATAAACCTAATAATAATCAAGATATAAAAAAAGAAAAAAATTTAGAAGAAAAAAACAATTATTGGAAAAGTATAATAAAAATTTATTTTCAAAATAAAAATTTAATTAATTTTTTAGTTGATATAATGTTTAGTTGTTATTTAAAAATAAAAGTAAATAAGAATGAAATAAATATTTTTGATGATGAAAATATAAAAGAAGAAAATTATTTAGAAGGATATTTACAAAGTAGAAATTTATTTATAGAAATATATTTTAATAATATAAATTCAAAATTTTCATGTAATAATATGATATCAGATTTATTTCCTTATACATTAAATTTCCAAAATAATTATATATATAATAAAAATGACAAATATAATGATTATATATATTCTTTTTTAAGAGAAATTTTCACAAAAATTATTGATAAATATATTGAAATTTTACAAAACACAAATCCAATTTTATATGAAAAAAAATCAAATCAAAAAATAAAGAAAAATCAAGATAATAATAAATCAATAGAATGGACAAATTTTATTCAATTTATTAGTTTATTTTTCGAATTTTCAATTTTATTTAAAAATGCAAAAAATATTTATGATTCAAAATCAAATTTTTTAGAAATGAAAAATAATAATAATGTACCAAGTATACCATTATATGTTTTAAATGGAGCTTTTTTTAATTTGAATAATGATATGATACTTTGGGCTGATTATTATAATTATGAAAAAATATTTAATTTAATTAAAAATATTTGGAGTCAAAAAACACTTTTTAATATATGTAAAATAAATTTAAAAGAAGAAATAAAAGAAAATGAAGTTTATTCTTTATCAATAAATGAAATAGATAAAATAATTCATTATTTTATTGAAACAAAAGATAATTTAGAACAATTAAATTTTGAAATATTATTTTTAAGTTATAATTCAATTTTAAAAGATAAAAATAATAAAAATACAGAATATTTTTTACCTTTAATAAATTCAATTACTACTCAAACTTCTTATTTAATTACTTCATTAAATGATAATGAGAAAAATTATAATAATTTAAAATATTGGATTAATGAATATCAATTTTATATTATTTTTTTAATACTTGGAAGTTGTTATAATAAAGAAAAAAAAAAAATTTTAGATAAATATGATTTTCATTGTTATTGTCTTCATTTATATTATAATTTAGCTTTTAACATTGGATTCATTTTTTATTGTTTTTATGAACAAAAGGATTCTTTTATTAAAAATTTATTTCATATTGTTATTAAAAACATTACAAGAATATATTCTAAAATTATTAAATTAACAGAAGAAAAAAATGAATCTTTTTTTATTTTCTCTAAGAAAAAAATTGATTTAACTTCATCTCCAATTATTCATTTAAATCTAGATTATATTATTACAAAAAAAAAACCAATTGAAAAAATAGTTTTTAATCAACAAGAACAAGAAATTAAAAATACAAATGTAATTTTTTGTGAAAATGATTATTCTTCTGATGATTATATGAGTATAAAATATTTAGAAGAAAATGAAGAAAAATTTGGATTAATTTTATATAAAAATAAAAAAGTTTATAATCATTCAGAAATTTTATTTAATAGTCGAATGTATTATCTTATTTATTATAATAGATTTCTTAATAAAAATAATATAATTTCAATTTTTAATGATTTTGAATATTCTGAATCTTATGGTAAAAATTATAAAAAATTATATGAAAACATTAAAATTGATAATTTAAATTTATTAACAAATAATAAAGAAAGAGAATATAATAATTTTATTGAAGGATTGTTGATTAAAAAAAGATTAAGAAAAATTAAAAAAGAATTATTTTCATGGAATAATACTTATAGTGATTTTGATACTTTTTATATTAATTATAAAGAAAAATTAAAATATAAACTTTTATATCATTTAACTAAAGATTTAACAAATCCAATTCTTATTCCAATTTTAGATTTTGAATATAATATTCCAACATTTTCAAAGTATAATATTCAGAATATTTTCGAAGAAAATTATAGAAATTTTTATAATATAGATTTAAAAATTTTTCCTAAGGAAACTCCTCAATTTTCAAATTATAAAAAGAATAATCAAAATGAATTTGAATGTTGTTATATATGTCAAACTCATCATATAAAAGGAATTATTAAATATAATGATAAAATTGAATTTTATCCTTTATTTTCTAATGATGAAAATGAACTTTTTTATGATAAAGATGAAGAATATCAAGAAGAAAAAAAAAATTGTTATGGTTCAATTTTTAAAACAAATAATAATTATAAAGATCTTGAATTTATTCGTCAAATATTAATACATCATATAATAATAATATTTAAAAGAAAATATTTTTATAGAGATAATAGTATAGAAATATTTACATCATCAAATAAATCATTTTACTTTAAATTTAAAAAAGAAAATATAAGAAATGATTTTTTAAATTTAATATTAAAAACTAATTACATAAATTTCTCAGAAATAAAATTAGAAAAAAAAACAATAGGATATTATAAAAAACAATCATTAAACCAAGAAATATATTCAAATATAGAAAACATATCAAAAAATTGGAAAAATAATAAAATATCAAATTTAGAATATTTAATGTGGTTAAACATATATGGAAATAGATCATATAGAGATTTACATCAATATCCAATAATGCCTTGGTTACTTATAAATTATGATATAGAAACAAAAATAAATGATAAAATAGAAGAAAAAGATATTAATAATTATCTAATTAATAATTATAAAAGAGATTTTAATTTACCAATTGGATTAATGAAAATTTCGGAAGAATCAAAAAAAAGAAGTAAATTATATTTTGAAAATTTTAAAACAATGTGTTTAGATTTAATAGATGATAATAAAATAAATATAAATCCAATTGAAATAGAAGAAATAAATGATGAAATAAAAACAAATAATTTAGATTTAGAATTATTATATAAAGATTTAAAAATAAATTATGAAAAAATTCCTTATCTTTTTGGAAGTCATTTTAGTAATGCAACATATATTTCTCATTATTTAATTAGATTATTTCCTTATTGTTTAACTTCTATTGAAATTCAAATTAATAATTTTGATACTCCTGAAAGATTATTTTTTAATTTAGAAAAATGTTTTTTAAGTGTTTCTTCTGAAAAATGTGATTTAAGAGAATTAACACCAGAATTTTTTTCTCTTCCTGAAATTTTTGAAAACGTAAATAAATTAAATTTAGGTTATTTAGAAAATGAAGAAGAAGAAGAAGAAAATAAATTAAATAAAGAAAAATTAAGGGTTGAAAATGTTTATTTGCCAAAATGGGCAAAAAATAATAAGAATATTTTTATAATGAAAAATAGAGAAATATTAGAAAATGATACAATTGATATTAATAATTGGATAGATTTAATATTTGGAATTAATCAAAGAGGAAAAGGAGCTTTAAAAAAAGGAAATATATATTATCCGTATTCTTATGATGGAGTCATGAATCAAAGAATTGATTTTTTTAAAAAAGAAAATGAAATATTTGAAGTTAATTGTATTTTAAATTTTTTTGAATTAGGTGTTCATCCAATTAAAGTTTTAAAAGATGAAAAAAAGAAAAGTGAAAAAAAAAAAATAAAAAAATATTTTAATAATAATATTATTATTAATTGCCCTTCACTTAATGATGGTAAAAATAAACAATATACTAAAAATCCTATTTTTATTTCTACTTTCTTTGATAAAACTAGTTATAATGGAATTGAATCTTTATTTATTTTATTAGATAATTTTGAAAAAGTAAAAATTGGATTTAATGAATCAAAAGATAAAATTTATTGTGACTCTAAACATTATTCTCAAATTTTTGGAGAAGAAAATCAAAAGAAACATTTATATAAAAATATATTAATTTCATCTTTTAAAAATAATACACGTTTTATTATAACAGGATTTTTAAATGGAAATATAATATATGTGAAATTAAATGATAATAAAGAAAATGAAAAAAATATAGTAGAAATAAGAACATCTAATCCAATAATTTCAAAAAGAGATAATTCAATAATAACATGTTTAGAAAGAGATAATAATGAAGAATTTATTTATGCAGGAACTGAAAAAGGAAGTATAATAATAAATCAAATATTAAATGATGGAAAAATAAGATTTTTTTCAATGAAAAATAATCATAGTGAAAAAATCAATTATATAAATTCAAATATAAGATTAAATATGTTTATTGATTGTTCATATGATAATTATATTCATATTTATATAATGCCAAAAGTACAATTAATAAAATCATTATATAATAATTTTTCATATGGTTCATTAATAAATTATTCTTTTTTATCTTCTTCTCCTCTTCCTTCATTTACTTTATATACTAATCAAAATTATTTTATTTCTTTTTCTTTAAATGGAGATAAATTAGATATTATTCAAGAACAAGATTTTATGATTTCTCCAATTGTTTATTATCATTATGATTTTATGGATTATTTAATTTATGGCACTGGAAATAATTATTTAATAATTAGAAAATTTCCATTTATGGAGCAAATTTATTCTGTTAAACTTCAAACAGAAGAAATTATTAATCATTCTTTTTATTTGGAAAATATAAAATATAAACCTATTAAATTTATTCAAATTTCAAACAATAAAATGTTTATTTATGTTATTTTTGATAATTCTAAAAATATTATTATTTGTCCTTTAAATCTTGATAAATAATATTAAAATATTGTTAATAAATTATTATATATTAATAGTACTATGAGTAAATAATTATAAATAAAAATTTTTTTTTAATAAAAGAATAATCAATCACAATAATTAAAATATAATAAATAAATAATATAATTAATATATAAAAGAAAAAAAAAAGAAGAAACATAATTCAAAAAAAACAAAATGATAAAATACTATGTACATTAAAATTAATTAAAAAATTAATTTTTAACAGAATCTTTCGCAAAAGTTAAATAATAACAAAATAATCCATTTTCTAATTTTTTAATATTAATTCCAATATATTTTGCAGTTTTATGGAAAATATTATTTCTTCTATGAAAAAAAGAACCAGTATCATCAATGATTTGAAGAAGAACTGATAATTCAACATTAGAATTCATAACATCATAATGAAAATTTAATAATTCTAAATTTTTTTCAATAACTTTTATTTTAAAATCATTTAATGCATTTGTTAAATAATTTTCTTTTATAAAATCAAAATTTTGATTTTCATTAATTTCTATTAAATCATTTTCTAAATCTTCTGGAAAAGGAAAAGTTAAATTATTTTTTAAAATAAAAGGATAAAGTGGTTTTTCTTTTTCAATAATAGATTTACTTAATTCAAAAAAATTTTTTCCTTTATTCAATTTAATTTTATTTATTTTATCAACTTGAATATAAGAATATTTTGATAAAGTTTTAATTAAATTAATATATTTATCAATTTTTTGATTAATTAAATTTGGATTTAATCTCATTAAATTAATTTCATTAAACATTAATTCTCTTATATTTTCTAAATCACTTGATTCTTCTAATTTTAAAGTTAAAACTTGTTGATGAGATAATTCTGATTCAGAAGAATTTTTTTTTTCTTTAAATTTATCATTTTGTTCTGAAATATCTTCTATTTCAAATAAGTAATTTAAATTTAATTTTTTTTTTTTATTTTCATTTAATGGAATATTTGATATATGAATTTCTGATTGATTTCTACAAACTTGACATCCCATTATTTTTTATTCAATTTTTTTTTTAATTTAATTTAAAAAAGTATATATTGTATTTACCTAAATGTGCTTTCAAATAAAAAATAAAAGATTTTATAAATATTAAAATTATTATTTTTTAGAAAAATGATATTATAATTAATTAATTATTTTATAAACTTTTGGGATTTTTTTCGAATTCTTCTCTCGAACAATTTGAAAAGTTTTTATTCAAAAAAAAAGAAGAAGATTCAAAGATTAATATTGTTAAAATATTTTGAATTGAAAATTAAATATTAAATCTTTTTCTTTTTCTTTGAATATTTTGAACTAAATCTTTTTTTTGTATTTCATAAATAACTTTAATATAATCGTTAACATGGATTTCTTTAATTTGATTAATTTTCTGATAATTTTTAAATCTCCATTTATCTTCCAACAAATTTTTCAAAGACATTCTTTTATTAATATTAGAATGTAACATTTTACAAATTAACTGAAACATTTCTTCATCATCGTCACAGAAATGTTTTTTATTGGAAAATAAATTTGTAAAATTATGAATGCTTGAATGAATTTGTTGGATAATATCATTTTCTGTGGGGTTATTATTTTTAATTTCTTTTTTAATAACATCAAAATTAGTAATCAATTTATATAAAACACATCCAATTCCGAAAACATCAATTTTATCAGTGTCAATAGCATTAATTTCTTTATTTTTAGTATAATATTCAGGAGGCATATATGAAAATGTTCCACTTGTTGTTAATTCATATTTTCCTATTTTCGGAATTAAATCAACTAAAGAAAAATCAGATAATTTTAATTCTTGATTTATTAATAATAAATTTTCTGGTTTTATATCAAAATGAACCCAATCATTTTCATAGAAAAAAAACATTGAATTTATAATTTGATTTAGAAAAAATTTAACAAGTGAATTATTAATTCTATTATTATAAATAATTTTCTTTGAATTTAACTTTCCAAATAATTCTTTTTTATAAAAATTAGAAATTATCATTTTTAAATTTCCACAAGCTTTACTCATAACAATAGCATAAGAATATTCGTTTAAAGTATAAGAACAAAAACTATGAATTAATGAATTATGTCTTGCTAAACATGAATATTTACAATCGTGTAAAGCTAATTGAGTTTTATATCTCATGTTTTCTTTTGATTCTCTTTTTGTGTCTATTGTTATTATTTTTACTGCATAATCTACCGTTTTTTTTTGATTTGTTGCTTGATAAACTTTTGAATATCCTCCTCTTCCCAAAAGTCTTTTCCTATTTAAAAATAAATGAGATTGCTTTTCAAATTGCTCAAACAAATCTTCTTCTTTTGTCGTTTTGTACATCAAATTTTTCTTTATTTATTTTTTTATAAAGATTTGATTATTTATATTACTCAAAATTATTAAAAAAGTAGAAAGAATTATATAATTGGATTTTTTTATTTAAATTATTGTTTTTTAAATAATTTATTTCCAACAAAATATTTTTTAAATTGAAAAAAAAAGTTAAACAAAAAAAAGGAAAAAAATGGAGCATACCCAAATGGAATTTAAAATAGACACAGAAGAATCTCATTCAATAGGAAAAGGAGGATTCGGTGTAGTGTTTCCAGCATATGACAAGAACGAAAAATCAGATACATTAAAATATGTAGCAAAACTAATGCCAAATATTCATTCAAATTCAAAGGATATAAAATCAATTGAAAATGAATTATTAGTAGCAACTCAATGTGATAACGATCACCTTGTAAAATTTCATGGATTAACGGATGTGGATAATCGTATATACATGATATTTGAATATTGTAATGGAGGAGATTTAAATCAGTTTACAAAAAAATATAAAGAAAAATACAATAAGGAAATAGAAGAGAAAGAAGCATTAATAATAATAAAAGGAATAACAAATGGATTATATTGTCTTCATAGGAATGGAATAACACATCGTGATATTAAACCTGCAAATATATTATTAAATTTTGAAAATAAGGAAGCTTTAGAAAATTTAGATTTAAATCAATGTACAGTTAAAATTGCTGATTTTGGTTTATCTATATTTAGAGCTACTGATGATGGAAGTAGTAAAGCAGGAACACAAACTTATATGGATCCTCTTATTATTTTTGATAATATTAAAGACTCCATAAAAAGAGAAAGTGATAAAACTGATATTTGGTCTTTAGGAATTTTATGTTATAAATTATTATTTCAAAGTCATCCTTTTATCGAGCATTATGCTTTTAAAAATAATACTTATATGCACCTTTATTCTCAAAAAGTTCAAATAGGAAAATATTATATTCCGATTTATAACACTACTAAAATCTCACTTGAAAGTATTTGCTTTATTGATTCTTGTTTGAAAAAAGAACAAAATTATAGAAAAACTAGTGAAGAATTATTTTATTCTAGATTTTTAACTAGACCTTATGAGAAATTTAATTTTGTTTTTCAAGATAATATTGAAAAAGTAATTAATGAAAAATTAAGAGATAAAAATGTATCAATTATTCTTAATATTTTCGATAAAGAATTATTTGAAGATAAGATTAATATTTAATGTTTAAAAATATATATTTGGAGGTTTTTATATCGATTTTTTTAACATGATATATTTACAATTCTTTTTATTATTTATTTCTTATTATATTTATATTAAATCTTTTAAAATAATTTAATATTATATTTCATTACTAATTAGTAAATTTGATAATTTTAAATCAAATTTTTGCCATTCATTGAAATTAAAAAATTAAATTAATTAAAAATAAATAATTGATTTATAATTAATAAACTCATAATTTATTAAAGAAATGAAAATTAAATTCTAATTCATACCCTATTTTTCATTTAATAAATTTAAAAAAATCAAAATGAATCAATACAAAAATGTCAAACTATTTTAATTCTCAAAAAAATCAAAATTTAAAAATTAATGAAGAACTCATTCAAAAACCAGAATTTTCAAAAAAAGAATGCGATATAAATTTAAATCAAAATTATCAAACTCAAAATTCTTCAAAAAATTTAGAAAATGAAATAAAAAATATAGGAAATTTAATGATATTTAACTTAGAAGATAAAAGTAATATTACATTAGACAATAAAACTAACACATTTGTAAATAAATATTCTCAAAAAAAAAGGAAAAATAAAATAAAAAAAAACAATAAATTAAACAAACCAAAAAGAAAAAAAGGAGATAGATATAAAGAATTAGATAATATAAGAAATAATATTAAAAATAGAAGTTTTAATTTCATTATATCATTTTTTAATATTATTTTAAATAAAATATTAGAAAAAAAAGAAGAAAAAAATGAATTTTTGTATATTAATTCAAAATATAAAAGGATAATAACTCAAGAAAAATTAAGTATCCAAATGAATAAAACAATAGAAGATTTTTTACAATTCGATATATTAGATAAATATAAAAATTATAAACAAAATCATAATCAAATTCTATATTATAAAATAAAGGAAAAAATTGAAAAAAAATATGATTATTTATTTAAAATGAAATTATTAGATTTTTATGAAAAATTTTTTTTAAATTCAAATAAAGAAAAAATTGAATTAGAATTTGGACCAATAAAAAAATATTATCCTTTAAAAGATATCTTAGCTGAATTAAGAATAAAAAAAGGAGAAGAATATGCAATAAAATATGAAAAGACTGCAAAACAACTTTTACAATTTGCCGCTTATAAAAATATTAAAAATAGAGGATATCATAAAAATTATGAAGGTTGTTGTTTGGAAACTAAAATTGAAGAAAATAATATTAGTGAAAGTGAAGAAGAAAATTATAGTTTAAATGAAGAAAAAGGAAATGCTGAAATTTATTTTATTTCTAAAATTGATGATAATTTTAAAATTATTTTTAATAATGAAATGAATGAAAAATAATTTATTTGTTTATTTTATTTTATTTTTTTTAATGTAATTTTCGGTATTATTAATAATTATTATTAGTTTATTATTTAATTTAATTAATTATTATTCAAAAATTGGGATTTATTTAAGATTTTTTATTGGGGATTGGGGATTGGGGTTTGGGGATTGGGGATTGGGCCCAATCCC
>JAEEGK010002211.1_pt1 | contig 48641 bp, 42 predicted proteins | sample 8958771 | NCBI WGS metagenome assembly JAEEGK01 (sample SAMN16246547, study PRJNA631951) | gut metagenome | biome: gut microbiome; feature: rumen; material: SC-attached | host: Bos | place: Iran: Karaj | collected 2018-10 | reverse complement strand
GGACTGGGAGCGCAGATGCAGTCGGCAACGGCGGGGAAGGAAAGGGCGGCATCCTCAACCTCAATGGGGTTGACTTTGTAGCCGCCAATGTTGATGATGTCTCCCGTGCGACCCGTCAGATGCAGGCGTCCCTGCTGGTCGATACGTCCGCAGTCGGAGGTGAAAAGGGTACCGTTCTGCAGTACCTTGCGGGTCAGTTCTTCATCGCCGACATAACCCACCATCAGGGTGTCTCCCTTGCAGGCGACATTGCCCTCGGGGGTGATAAAGACGGACGAGTGGCGCATGGGGCGTCCCAGGCATCCTGCTACGCAGTAATCCGAGTTGTAGTTGTGTGTGCAGATGATTCCCGTCTCGGTGGAGGCGTAGGTGTTGTACAGCCTGGTGTGAGGGAGAACTTGGCAGAGGGCTTCCATATCGGATTGCGACATAGGAGCGGCTCCTGTCTCTATGAAGTCTATCTTGTTGGCAATGCCGGAGAACTCCTTTCTGGCAAACTGCAAGAGCATGCGTATGCTGGTAGGAACCAGGAAGGTGGCAACCTTGGGGTAGGGAAGGCTCAGTGCCTGCAGGAAGCGGTTCATGTCCTTCATACCAGAGGTGATGCAGAGTGTGGCACCTACCATGATGGTGGGCCATATCTTGCTGAGGCTGCCTATGTGGTTGAGGGGGCCGCTGATAACGAACAACAGGTCCTTTGTGAACTGCATAGCGGAGATAAGGTTCTCGGCGTCGGCTATGATGGCTTTGTGGCTAATCATGATGCCCTTCTGCTGCCCTGTAGTGCCTGTGGTATAGAGGATATCTGCCACGTCCACGGGGATGGCGCAGGCGTTGATTTGATGCTGTATGGAGCCGAGGCGGTCGGGGGTACAGTCTTCCTCTACGGGTACAGCAGCTTTCCCTGCCAGATGTGTGGCAAAGTACTGAATCAGGAAGTCTATGCTCTGGGTATTGCGGACAAGCACAGCACTGCCTTCCGCCTGCTGATACTCCCTGCTGCGTTCCTTCACCTGCTGCCACAACTGCTCATAGGTGAGCGTTTCCCCGTCACAGATAACTGCCGGCTTGGCAGGATTTTCTTCTGCCCAAAGATTCAGATAATCTTCTATACAATGCATCTCTAAAACAGATTCTTCACTCTTCATTCTTCACTCTTCATTCTTCACTCTTCATTCTTCACTCTTCACTTTCAGCTTCTCCTCCACCATAGCAGCTATGCTGTCAAGGTTCCTGAGGTTCTTGGGTGTGGCGTCTTTCGCCTCTAATTCTATGCCGTACTCTGCCGATAGTGTCATCAGGATGGTTGTGACGCCCAGTGAGTCGAGGTCACTAAACAGGAAGTCGGATTCCAAGTCCACCAATGGCAGCATGTCTTCCAATAATTCTTTTATTCTTTCTTTCATTTTTATTTCATTGAACATTGAGAGGTTAGCGGTTAGCGAACACTGCGGTAGCAAATTCTTCACTCTTCATTGCCACTTCGTTCTCGCGTTTAGCTCGCGACCCCTTCGGCGTTCTTCACTCTTCACTTTCAAGAAAAGTGGTGGTATGACGTAGGCCATAAGCACTACAGAGAACATGCCCACTATGGTGACCTCTGCCAGTGAGCGGAGGGCAGGATGTTGGGCAAATATCAGGGAGCCGATGCCTATGAACATAATCAGTGCCGATAGGGCAATAGAGCGTTTGTGTGCTGCCAGCATCTGGCGGCCATGCTTGCGTTCGTACAGGCACCCCTCGGTGACAAAGATGGTATAGTCGTCGCCCTGACCGAAGATGAACGTTGCCAGTATCACATTCACCAGGTTGAACTGTATGCCCAGTATTGCCATGATGCCCAGAATCCATATCCAGCTGATGGTCATGGGCAGGAATGTCAGCAAAGCCAGTTTGAAGTTCCTGAAAGAGAACCACAGGAACAGGAAGACGATGAGAGCACAGGCCCATCCCACATAGTTGAAGTTATCCGTCAGATTAACGGCTAAGGTGCTGTTCAGGCTTTCTATATCAAAGCAGCACGCCGTGGAAGGCAGGATAGCAGCGATCTCCCTGCGGACGGAATCCGTGGCGGAACTGGGTACCGTCAGGGCGGTAACGATGCGGTAACGGCCCGATAGCGAGTCGGTGCTGAGGTGCGCCTCGTAGATGCTCTGCAGGGGCTTGAAGTAGGACAGATCCTGCACCTGGTACTGCCGGCTCATTGTCTCACAGAAGGGCGCAAAGGCATCAGAACTGAAGCCCTGAGCAACTGCCTGCTCTGTCAACTGCGGCCCTAAAAGCTGAGTGTATTGTGCGGTAAAGTGTTGCCATCTATCTATCCTGCGTGCCTGCTCCTCCGCTGAACAGAGGAATCGGTTGCAGGAACGTATGGTGCATCCCTTATATCTGTCTGCAATGCTGCAGAGGGTATCTTGTATCTGTTGTGAACGCTCCAATGCCTCATTGATGCTGCCTCCGTCTGTGACCACGTAAATGCTCTGGCGGTCGGATGCTGCTCCCTGCGTCAGCTGCTGCAGAAACTCCATATCAGCGCGCTGCTGGGCAGTCATGTAGTTGATGTGGCTCATATTGGCATCAAAGCCGGTTCTAAGACTGAACCACCCAAAGACAAGCGTCAGTATGCCTATCAGTACTACTGCCCATCTGTGTCGCTCCAGGCTCAGGCTTCCTATCCAATCCAGAAGAGCTGTGCTGTGGCTCTGCTGGGGAGCCCTCATCTTGACGATATGCGGCAGCCATAGTATCACAAACAGGATGGTGCCTATCAGCAGCAGGGCGCTGAAGATGCCCAAATCCCTTAGCGCGACAGCTTGCAGGGGAATGAGGGCGCAGAAGGCTCCTACGGTGGTGATGTTGCCAATGATGAGTGGTGAGATTATCTCGGAGAGTGCCTGCCTCATATCTCGGGTATGCGAGGCGTGAGCTATCAGATGCAGCGGGTAGTTGACGGCAATGCCGACGATGATGCTGGAGATACCTACCACTATCAGGGATATGTCTTGCCGGAAGAGCGATAACAGACCTAAGGCGAAGAGCCACCCCCATGATATGGACAGTACAACCAACAGAATGTTGCGCATACTGCGGAAGGCATAGTACAACAGTGCCAGAATCAGTACCACTGCCAGGGTAATGGACAGTATGCTGTCTTGCCTGATCTGTGTACTGTTGCCGACGGCTATGCTGGGGCCTCCTATGTAATGGACGGATACCGATGGGTTATGCGCTTGTACGCTGTCTGTCACGCAGTTCAGCATCTGCATCAGTTTGGCGTTGTTGTGCGTCTCGCTATTGCCGTAAGGCGAGGTCAGGGTAACCAGGCTCCGCTTCATGTCGCGGGTAAAGATATAGCCGTCATACAGCTCGAAGTTGCCTGCCAAGGGATTGCTGCTGCTCAGCTGCTGCAATGCAGGAGAGAACAGGTTCAGCGGGTCGTGCTGGATGTTCTGTGCCATCAGGGCCGAGGTTGGGAACATCAGCATGGAAAGGTCTTCCTGCAACTGCCTTTCTACGTATCCGGGGATGCTGAGCAGGCTGTCTATGCGCTGGTAGTCGGGTTCCGTCAGGAAGAACGGGATATTCTGATACACAAAGTCGGCAACGGCGGCAATCCCCTCATAATCCACCTGTGCCGTAACCTCGCGGATGATGCCCGATGTATCGGTAGTCGAGAGGTAGTGCTCGAAGTCGTTCACGGCACAGATAAGCTCTTCTGCATCCGTCTGCGTAGTGTCTTTCAGCTGGAAGATAGCCAGCAGCTTACTGGCACCCGAGATATCCTGATAGACCTGCAACGACTCCTTGTGCTGCTCCTCCAGCGGCAGGAAGGCCGATATGTCCTCTGTGAAACGGATACGACTGACCAACCCCACCAACAGTGCCGTGGCAAGGCAGAACAGCGTCACACACAGCATTGTGTGGCAACGCATATAGTCGTATATCCTCAGGGTGATGTCAGTCATTCTTGTATAATGTCTTTATCCAATTCAGAAATGCATTTTTCCACTGCCTGCACTCAGGCGTTCCCTTGGTTTCAGAAGCCCCGAATCCGTGCCCTCCCATCTGGTACTGAAGATATACATGCGGCACATTCCGTGCGGTCAGTGCTGCATCCAACAGCTCGGCATTATGGTATTGTACGATGGGGTCGTCTTTGCAATTAACCAGGAAGACAGGCGGACAGTCGGCAGGGACATTTCTCTCCAACGATAATAGTTCTCTCAGTTCCCGGTTGTTCTTTTTGTTGTCGCCTAGCAGCGCCCTTCTGGAACGTTTGTGCACACAATCCTCCACCATTGTTACCACGGGGTAGATAGGGGCTACAAATGAGGGTCGTTCAGAGCTTGAGAACAGTTCGGCACCCGACATCACCAGATGTCCGCCTGCCGAGAATCCCATGGTTCCCACCTTCTTAGGGTCGATGCCAAGCTCTGATGCTCTGCTTCGGACAATCTTTAGTGCCTGCCTGAGGTCGTCTTGTGCATCGGGGTATCTGACGCCCCTGAACAGGTATCTGTATCTGAGCACAAAGGCAGGCGTCTGTGCCGTACGGTATTTCAGCACAAAGGCCGATATGCCGTTTGCCTGCAGCCATTCGGCCACACAGCGCCCCTCGGCATTCATGTCGTGCCAGAAATAGCTTCCGCCCGGGCATACAATAACGGCAATGTCCGTCCCTCCCTTGGCAAGATAGGGTGTCATCCACACCTCCTTGTGGCAGGATGTACCCTCCCAGATGTTTATTCGGGCAGAGGCAGTTGTTGCGATTATCGCAAACAAGATGGCTGTTACTATTCTGATTGCTGAATTCATAAATGTTTAACAATTCTCTTGCCCCTTGCTCCTTGCCCCTTGCTCCTCAATATCCGACAACCGGCCGATGTAGTACCTACGGAACCACTTGGCACGCTCCTGAACGGTAGCTCCTATGCGCTCCTGTTCTTCCGGACTTATCCTTTTCTCTATATGCAGGGTGATGGGACTTCTGTGCATAACTTTACTGTCCTTAGGCAAAGCTCTGCAGGCACCGTCCAAAACAAGAGGCAGCAAATCAATCTGCAAGTCGTTGGCCAACTGGAAGGCTCCCTTGTGGAACCTGCCTATCCGGCAATCCGCCGAGCGGGTTCCCTCGGGGAAGATAGCCACGGAGTATCCTCTGTCTGTCAGCGCCTTTATCTTAGGCCTAAGCTGTTCATATCCCATAGAGACGGGGTAGTATTCGGCATGACGCAGGATATAGCCAAAGAACGGGCTGTTGTAAACCCAGTCGTTGGTCAGGAACACCATCTTACGGGTCAAACCCAACAGCACCATCAGATCCAGATGGCTCTGGTGGTTGCAGATGATGATGGCAGGCTTACTGAACGTCTCGTTGGTAGTGTTGTAGATGCTCACCTTTCCGCTGGCTATGTACAGTAGCTTGGATACCACCTTGCCAGTGGCGTACAGCAGTGTATGCAAGGGTTGGCTGCCTAATTTGAATACCTTGGCTATGGGCACGTAAATCATAGATAGCGGTATGATAATACAGAGTCCCAGCAGATAAACCAACAGGGCAAAGACCATACGTGCTACGGTATCCGCAGTTCTGAGCAGTAGCATAGGATACCCCCATACCAGTGCCAGCAGGCACAGGAAGGTGTTCAGAATGAATATACGTGTAAAATCAGGACCTGGACGGAAGTGCGATACGCGCTCCTGACGGGGCGGATAATAGACGTTCACGGGCACGGAGACAATCTTTACTCCGTTCCAAGCCGATGAAACCAACAACTCCAGTTCCGCCTCGTATCGTGATGTCAGCAAAGAAAGGCCGTGCAGCTTGTGCAGAGGATAAAGTCTGAAGCCTGTCTGGGTATCCGGAACATAATGCAGGGTTTGTACACAGAACCAGAAATTACCGAAGGCATTGGCAAACTTGCTGCCTCCCGAGCGTTCTACACTATTCAGTTTGCGCTGACCTAAGAGCAGGGCTCCCGGGTGACGTAGGTTAGCATCGAGGAGCAAGGGAATGTCCTCAGGGTAATGCTGTCCGTCGGCATCCAAGGTAATGGCATAGTCGAAGCCCATCTGCAGGGCCTTCTGCAATCCGTGTTTCAGTGCCGAACCTTTCCCCTTGTTGGGGGCATAATCTACCAAGGTGATGCCCTCTGTCTGCAGGAGCAGCTCACGGGTACCGTCGGTACTGCCATCGTTCACCACAATAACGTCTTGGCACTGCAGCAGGGTTCTCTGTACCACATCGGCAATGGTACCTACATTGTTATAGGTAGGTATTATGACGCAGATCTTCCTGTCGTGCAGCATTCCGGCCTTATCAGTTATATGCTTCTGTTCAGACGTCATTACAAGTGAATGAGATTTTTGCGTACACGGTATCCTCGCCATCGTCTATCACAGCCTGTGCGGAAACTGTTCCTTCGGCTTGTTTTATGGCCTTGAAATGCACCAGTACAGCATGATCTGTGGGTTTGAGGATTGACAGGAACTTGGCATTCCTGATGTTGGTGAGTTGCAAGGGCTTCTGCAAATAATCTGAAAGCAGCTCCTCGGCTATCTGAACTATGCACACGCCGGGTGTTATGGGCATACCGGGGAAGTGAGCCTCGTAGATGATGCAATCCCTGTTCAGCTGAATGCTGTATGTGACACTTTCCGGGGTTTGCTGAACACCTGATATATTGTATAGATTATCTCTGAGTTTCATTTCTGTATGTTGTAAACAGAGGGGTTGATAGTTGTGTTTTTCTTTATGGAGGAGAGCTCAATGGTGGTGCTGTCCCCGTTCTTCTCGTACATCTCTATTTGGGTGACAACAGCCTGTTTGCGGTTGTAGTAAAGAACAATCCGTGTGAACATTTGCTTCATCTCCTTGTTCTGCGGTATCATTGTTAAAACGTATTGATTCTCAGTATTTTCTATAGATGTATGAAAGTCTTTCTTCTCCGTAAGAATCTTGCCTAAATTGCTGGGAATCATGATGCGAATCATCTCTCTGATTCTCTTGTGACGATTGGCATTGAGGGTGTTGCTGTGCTTGCTGTTCTTGAACAAAACCTTTTCGCCATTCAGAATAAAGAGGGAGGCGTAGGGCGTAAGATATTCCCATCTCAGGTGGTTGGGTTGTGTGCACCACATCTTGCCCTTTGACACCATAGCATCATTCAGCATCTTCAGGCGTTTGGTTTGTGTGAAGTCGGCTTGCACCGTACTGACAGCTTGAGATGCCTTGCTAATCTCGTCTATAGCCTCTGTCTGTGCCACAGTTGTAAATACGGTGCAAAAACTGAATAGTATCGTAAGGATGATATAATTCATAATTCACAATTCATAATTCATAATTGTCACTCCTCCTTTGGGGGAGTTGGAGGGGGCTTTTACTTTGTTATAAAGTAACACCCCGCCATTATCAGCAGTACACCTATCCATTTGCCCATGTCAACGTGCTCATGGAAGAACACTATGGCGGCAATCATACCAAACACATAACTCAGGCTTACCAGCGGGTATGCCGTACTGATGGGGTAGTGCTTGATGATGTACATCCATAGCACACTGGCAGCTCCGAAGCATATGCCGCAGAGTGCAAATTGCCAGTTGACCAGTGCCGAGCGCCAGAAGGAAAGATTCCATCCGAACGGTTCCATCCTGAGAAGTCCGAACTTCAGCATCACCTGACCCATAGCCAGCAGGGCACTCTGTATCAGAGCTAATGACAAGAGACTGATATTCATACCTTTTTAACGATTATGCTTTTTGAGTATAACAACTGGGGCGGCATCTCGTTGTGTAAGCCTACCAGTACGTTGTTGGCCTTCCCCTCGCAGATAAGCCTCTGAGCATCCCTCAGGGCCCATTGGAGGGATTCCTCGCCTTGCGAGTAGGTGATATTGTAGCCGTGACACCTCAAGTGTATTGCCAGTGCCCCTGCCAGTGTATTGTGCGTACTTTGCATGAAGAGGGTGGGGCTGATGCTCTCCTCGCCTTGTTCGTGGATGGTGGATAGAATCCTCTGTCCGTTCTCCAGCATTCCGTATTTGGTAGCTATGATAATAGCATCTGGTGCGGTGATGCCAGCCTTCTCTAAGGCACGCATGGAGGTTAGGAAGGCTGCCTTCATTATCTTGCACATCCTTCGGGATTCCATAGGCGAGATGTATGTCCGCAGCTCTTTCAGTTCCTCTTCCTGGGTAACTTCATTCTCACCGACAAAGGTGCATTTGCAGGTTGGGATGCTGCAGAAGGGCTTTTCTCTGTCTGAGATGACAAGTGAAGAGTCGTTGCCTCCGAAGCCGAACGAGTTGCACAGCACATGGTGCAGCTCTTTCTGTGTAGGCAATGCTACAGGCGTGATGCATTCTGGGGTGCTGTTGTTCCACCCATAGTTGGCGGGGACAAAACGGTTCTGCATGGCAATAAGGCAGATGACTGCTTCTATGCTGCCTGATGCCGATGTGGTATGACCCGTGAACGACTTGGTGCTGGATACCAAAGGCATTTCCTCGCCGAATACCCGACGCAGAGCCGTGCTTTCCGACTTGTCGTTGTCTGGCGTTCCTGTTCCGTGAGCATTCACGTAATCAATGTCTTTGGCCTTCAGATTCGCCATCTGCAGGGCGTCTGTCATTGCCAGGAAAGCCCCTTCTCCGTTCTCGGAGGTTGCCGTCTGGTGGTAAGCATCACATCTGTTGCCCCAACCGGTGATGTAGGCTTGGATATTACTTCCCTGCATACAAGCCTCAGAGGTACGTTGCAATACCAGATATGCTGCCCCTTCTCCTAAGTTAAGGCCCTGACGGGTGGCATCAAACGGCCGACAGACATCGTGATCCAGTATCATCAGGCTGTTGAACCCATTCAGATGGAACAAAGATAATGCCTCTGTGCCACCAGCTATGACTATATCGGTCTCATCACCTTGCAGCATCCTTGTTCCCAGAATGATGGCATTCAGGGCCGATGAGCAGGCGGTAGAGATGGTGCTCTGCTGGCAGTCAATACCTACAATGCGGGTAATGGCTTGTGTGTTGTTGGCGCAAGAGTATTGCTCGGTAGCATCCGTTCCGCCTACGGTGGTGCCTGAGATAAGGGTTATGCGTTTTCCCTGTAACAACTGGGGGCTGAGATGTGTATCAGCCAATGCCTGACGCAAAGCGTAGGCACCCAGCAGAGCCGTCCTGCTGACCTCTTCAGTTGCTGGTACGGCAAGGGCTTGCTTGAGTTCTGCATCGGACATCTTGACCTCCCCGACGGGCAGTTCCTTGTGGCAGGATTTCAGATAATGCAACTCGCCAATGCCGGTTCTGTTCTCTAGCAGGGAGTCCCTTACCTGACCCTTGTCGGAACCCAAGGCACAGATGATGCCGCTTCCTATTATTGCAATACTGTCGGTCATTATTGTTTAGCGGTTAGGGGTTATTGTTGGGGTTAGCGATTAGAGGTTAGCGAAATTCTTCTCTCTTCACTTTTTCCTGTTCTGACTAACGTACTGGGCAATATTCTTTACGCTGGTGAAGATGTTTTTACCTTCAGCAGCGCTTGCCAGACGGATGCCGTAGCTTTTCTCTAACAGGACAATCAGCTCCAGTGCGTCAATAGAATCCAAGCCCAATCCACCAGCTCCAAACAACGGAGCCTTGGGGTCAATATCCTCAGGGGTCAGTTCCTCTAAGTTGAGTACTTCTATGATTTTTTCCTTCAGTTCTAAAATTAAATCTTCCATTTTATTCTAATTCATAATTCATAATTGACAATTCTGCATAGAATTCGTCTTCACTTTTGCAATCCAGCCATCCTGTGATGATACTTGTGTGGAAGTTATCAAGCATCGTAGCTTGGGTTATCATGCGCATGATGCTATCATCTTTGCGGGGTAGGATGTAGAAAGCCGTCTCTCCGTGATAGTTGTTGCGGATGGCGACCTCCCCGTTTACAATGTTGGGCAATGTGTATACAAATGCGGCTGGGGAGGGGAAAAAGTTCTCGGGGTCGGCAATAGACCTAAGGAACTCTTTGTCGGCATTAATAGAGGATGACTGGCCAAAGAAAATGACGGCTCTCTTACCCTCCTCTTTCTCCTTGCTCCTTGTTCCTCTCTCCTTCTGAATCAGTAACTCTGTTGCCACAAAGCCCAGGCGTGCCAGCACATCCATCTTGTAGAACTTGGGGTAGTCCTGAATGTATGTTTTGTATAGGTATGTTAGCAGTGCCTTTCCCTTTTGCATCCCAGTATCTATCATTTCATCATCAATCTGTACTGACTGGGGCGTGATGACAATGTGATGATGAACATTGAGCGTTGCCGCTTCGTTTTCAGAATTGGCTCTTATTCCTTTTTCTTGCTCCTTGCTCCTTGCCCCTTGCTCCTTTTCTACATATACCGCCGCATTGCATCCGCCAAAGCCCGAGATAAGTTTCAGGAAATCTTTCTTCTCTGTCGTAGTGTTGTTACGGACGATATTCAGATTGCCGCTCACTCCTATCTCATCATAGCCTTTGGTGCCGATGATGATGCCGTCTTCTGAAGCATGTAGGGTGATGATGGTTTCCAGGATGCCTGCAGCTCCCATAGTGTGGCCATAATAACCTTTCAGGGCGTTTACGGGGATATCTGATAACCCCGCTCTGCTGATACCGCGTGCCTCCATCTGGTCGTTGTACAGCGTGGCAGTGCCGTGTGCATTGATAACGGACAGTTGGTTGGCATCCTGTCCCTTCATAACAGCTTCCAATGCCATAAGGCATCCGTCGGCTTTGGGAGCAGGACTGCTGATGTGATAAGCATCGTTCCTGATGGCTGCTCCTGCGATGTTCCATCCGCCTGTCAAGTTCTCCTTTCCTAATATCACGCTGGCAGCCGCTTCGCCCAGATTAAGACCTATTCTTTCTATGTCGAAGGGACGACATGGGTTTTCTGACAAAGCCTTCAGTGAGTAGAAGCCAGAGATGATAAAGGGACTTTGCAGGTCAATACCGCATACTATCGCATGGTCATATTCCTGCATATCTATCAGTCGGTTGCCTAACATCAGTGCCGAAACACCTGAAATACAGGCATTGCAGACGATGATGGGAGTTGTGGTTATTCCAACGGCCTTGGCAATCTTTTCGGCAGAGAGCCCCGGACAGGTAATATTCTCGGAGGGATTGCTGTCGGTTGTCAGCAAACTGATGTTCTGCTTGGTGGAGCTAATTATCAGACAGGTTCTCTTGTCCAGATGAATCTGGCAACTCTCCAAGGCTTTTCGGATGGATGTTACAGCCAGGCTTTCGAATAGGGTAAGGCCGTCTATCGTGAATTCTTTTTTCTGTTCTTCTGAGAATAATGATGCAGTAAAGGGGAAGGGTATTCCGAGGGCATCATTGTAATGCTGCAATGCCGTCTTACCTGCTTTTACTGCCTGGTAATTGGCTTGGGTGGAGAAACCCAGAGGCGATATGATGTTATCTGCTATTATTGCTGCCATGTATCTATTCCTCCTTGACGGCTATCTTGATTTCCGTAGTAGCCAGTGTCTTGTCCCCTAACTTGATGGTGGCTGTAGCCAGTGATATGCCAAAAGCCTCTTCTACAATGGTGACTGTTGTAGTGATAGTGTCCCCAATCTTGGGTAGGCATACTATTTCCATATTGCGTACCGCACCTATGAAGCCTACCTGTATGTCTTTTTTGAGGATGTATTTGTTGATATATCCAATCCGTGCAGCACATGTCTGAGCAATATTCTCCAACATACCGCTGGCGGAAAGGCTCTCCTGCTCAACAAACAGATTCTCAGGGCTGATATGCAATGTTGTTTCCACAACGCTCATGCTAAAGTGCTTTAAGGCATCTATCATCACAAACGATTCCTGCTGCGGCAGGAGCGTATGGATGTTGATGCTTTGCACAAAACTGTCAGGTGGGCAGGTATAGTCTTTAACACTCATCGTTTTTCCAGAATTCAAAGTAGTTGTACCATTGGGTAGGGTAGTGTTCTACCATTCGCTGAACTTCTGCCACATATTGATGGGCGAGCTCCTGTATCTGCTGCTGACGGGGTGCTTCCCTGTCGTAGCTGAGGGGTGTTACATATATCCTGTAGGTGCGTGCCGACTGCTTCATCACATGAACGGCAACAACGTTGAGGCCTCTTAGGGTAGCTATACTGAACGGCCCGTACGGGAATGTGGCAGTGCCGTTCAGGAAGGGTAGTTGCAGTTTCTTCTGCGACCCAAGGAGACGATCGGCCGGCATGCTTACAATCTCTCCGTTCTGCAGAGCCTGGTCAATCTCGAACAGGTGTCCCATGTCGGGCCTGATAGCTATCATCTTGGTGTTGGTACCGGCAAAGAGTTTGTTGCGGTTATCCATTACGGAAGCTTTCTCGCCAAAGAATACCAGGGCGTTTAGTGGCTTGTGTTCCGAGGAGAGGGTATAGCCGGCAATCTCGTAGTTGCCTACGTGTGAGCTTAACATGATAAAGCTTTCCGGCTTTTTTGCAAGTTGCTGAAAGTGCTCAACATCTTCTATCTCCATGCTGAACTTCTTGCCTGCATACATGGCAAATTTGTCTATCACCACCTGACCAAACTGGCAGTGATTCTGGTAGGTCTTGAGAGCCGACTTCAAGGGGCCGTACCCATGCTGCCTTCTGAAATAGCGGTAGATGATACCGGCACTGGGGTTGATGAGTAGGCAGACGGGGATGACGAATATGGCCGTAAAGGCATACAGCACCCTGATGTCAATGTACCGTAGCATACGTATGAGCCAACGGTGCATCCAGGCGTTGCCGTATGTTGTGCCTGCCCACTCCCTTTCCATAATTTTCAACTTTCAATTCTCAATTTTCTTCTCAATATAGTCGCAGAAATCCCCTAATGTCTTGACATCTTTCATCTCTTCGGGCTTGATTTTGAAGCCAAAGACTCTGTTGACAATAACTATGATGTCAACGTAATCAAGGCTGTCAATGCCCATATCTTCCTTCAGCAGGGCGTTGGCATGAACCTTTTCTTCAGCTATCTCCATGTCTTCAATCATGAAGTCCCTTACTTTCTCTTCAATTTCTGTTCTTGTCATCCGTATATTAATGTTCAATGTTCAATGCTCAATGTTCAATTCTCTCCTCCTTTGGGGGAGTTGGAGGGGGCTACTTTAACAATGCTATGCCCTTGTCCCAAGCCATCATATATCTTTTCTATCTGCAAGCCTGCGTCTGTGATGCACTGTTGCATATCGGCGGTATTGTACATCTTGCTGTTGCCGTTGGCTAAGGCTGTAAAGTAGAGGCTAGTCATTGTCAGACACATGGCTGCCGGCTCAAAACGCTGGCGGTCCCACAGCGTCTCCATGATAAAGAGGCGGGTGGTGGGTGTCATAACGGCTTTGGCCCTCTTGAGTATGCTGACAATCTCCTGCATACTGAAGCAATCCAAGAACTGACTCATCCAAATGGCGTCAAGGCCTCCCTCACGAACAGGGAAGGCTGCATCCTCCTGAAGCAGGTTGATACCGATTCCTTTGATACGTTCAGCACCTGGCTTGCCCGCTATATTCTGCTGCATCAAGCCAATTTGCTGGGGCAAATCCAGAACGGTTACCTGTACGTCCTTGTCGAATCCCACGCACTGCAAAGCCCATTTGCCGGTATTACCACCTACATCGTAGAGCGAGCGGGTGCGGTGCTCCCTGAAGATAATCTGCAGGGCCTCAGGGAAGGCTGAGTCGCTATAGAAATGGTCGAAGGCGAACCACGATTGCTGCACCTGCTGGGGTAAAGAGCTCAGCCCTTCATATATGGTGGGCCATGAACCAAAGTGTTTCAGTCCTTCTGGCTTTCCGTTCAGCAGGGATTCCTCCAGACGGAACCACCCTAGGTAGTTGACATCGTGATTGAAGTCGATGTTCACCCTTGTGGCTTTGTCTGTCAGCAGGAACCATCCGGTCTTGCTGATGGTATATTTCTCTGTCTCCTCGTCTATAAGGACGGTACCTATGGTCAACGATGCTTCAAGCAGGCATTTCACGGCGTAATCTGAGAGGCCTGTCTTTTCTGCAATCTCCTGACGGGTGAGTCCGCCTTCGGCATCTCTGAGCATATCCAGAATGCCGAATTTAATCATTAGCCTTGATGCCTGGAATACGGCAGGTCCCCAGGCGATGAACTCTGCCAGGCGTTGAGCTTCGGCTGCCGGCAGTTGTTCGCTGGTATATTTCTTCTTTAATGCTGGGTGTAGGCTCATATTATTGTCTTGTACTTAAGGTTTCTTTATTATCAGGGCGCTGTTGGTACCGCCGAACCCGAAGGAGTTGCTCAGCACTGTCCTGACCTCTGTCTCTGTGGTCTTGGAGGCAATGTTCAGCTTGGCAGAGAACTCGTCTGGGTTCTCGAAATTGATATTGGGTGCCACAAAGTTGTTCTGCATCATGATGATGCTGTAAACAATCTCTGATGCTCCTGCCATCCAGCACTCGTGTCCTGTCATTGACTTAGTGCTGCTGATAAGGGCATGCTCTCCTGCAAACAGACTATTGAGTGCCATGGCCTCTACCATATCGCCCTGTGGGGTAGAGGTGGCATGAGCGTTGATATAATCTACGTCGGCAGCCTTGATGCCTGCATCTGCCATAGCACGACGGATTGCCAGGGCACTGCCGTTGTCGCTGGGGTCGGAGATTGCACCGCCGTTGCTGGAGAATCCGTAGCCGCATACCTCGCATAGGATGTCGGCACCACGGGCCATGGCATGGTCATAATCCTCCAGGACAAGGGCTGCCGCACCGCCCGAGGGAACAAGGCCATCCCGGTTACGGTCGAAGGGACGGCTGGCTTTCGTTGGCTCATCCATACGCATCGAGAAGGTGCGAATGGCATCGAACGAGGATATGCCGTACATATTGGTCTCCTGAGCTCCACCGCACAATACCACATCCTGCAGGCCTTGCCGGATCATCATACAACCTAAGCCTATGGCATGGCTGCTGCTGGCACAGGCGGCACTTACGCTGAAGTTTATACCGCGTAGGTTGAAAACGGAGCATAGGTTCATGTTGACAGTGGAGTTCATCGACTGGAATACCGAGCCGGCACCGACAAGCTCTGTGTCGTGTTTTTCCTCCATTACACGGTAGCCGTCTATGACTGCCTTTGCCGATGAGTCGTTGCCGAAGATGCATCCTACCTCGTTCCCGTGTAGGAAAGCCTCGTCTATCCCGGCTTGTTCAAAAGCCTGCCTTGTTGCCATGAAGGCATATTCGGCCTCTTCAGACATGTTGGCCCGCTGGCGTCTGTCGAGCAGTCCTTTCAGCACAGGTGTCTCCACAGCACCGGTCAGTGCCGAGCGGAATCCGTATTCAAGGCGCTTCTCGTCCAGAATAATGCCGGATTTCCCTTGGTACAAAGCTTCCCTGACCTGATCTGTGCTGGTTCCTAAACACGACCAGATGCCCATGCCTGTGATAACAACTCTTCTTGCCATATATAATGGTGTCACATATTAGGGTGCAAAGATAGGGAAATAAAAGAAAAGAACAATAACAAGTTGTGAAATTCACATAATTTATGATTTATATATAAATAATGTATTATCTTTGCAGACGGAATTTTAAAATTATTGTATATCCTAAAAACAAACACATACACATGCCTCCTTCTTTATCCTATCAGCTTTTCTTTGCTGCTAACCTGGCATTTATAGTGACTCATCTGTACGGATGGGTATTGAAGTGGTTCTACCGCCCCAGAGCCTATAGGGAGAAGTTCCATGAGCTCTTTCCTGCCCAGCGGGCAGTAGGCGTTATATACCTGCTGCAACTATTGGAACTGCCTTACCTGCTGCAGATAGGGAATGCAGATGCACTGCTGTATGCGAATGCCTTTGCGTTGTTGTTCTTCCCGCCTCAGATGCTGGTAATGTGCGAGTGCTATTTCTTTCCTGGGAAGGGTAGGGGCATAGAGTTATTCGGCATACGCTTGCTGCCGCTTGGCGGAGCTAAGTGGGCTTTGTTCATACCAACCTTTTTGGCATTGCTGCCTCTGTTCCTGCAGGCACTGGGGCTGATATCGTTGCCGGAGGGGTGGCACCAGTGGGCCTTTGTGTGGGTCAGTGTGGTCTTTGCAGGATACTTTATGCAGACTCTTTTTATGGCGCTGAAGATTGGACGTGCCATCCAGCGCGTTAACGAGGATACATATGCCGACATTGATGACTTCCCAGTACGGTTCGCCCAATACATTCAGTGGGTGCCTACCATTATTCTGGTAATGCTGGCTATTAACTTCTACGCCAATGACCCCTGGGTGAAGTTTGCCCGTGATATTGTCTTCATTGGAGCCAACGTGTGGTTCTGCATCTATACCCTTAACCCGTGGCGCAAGACCGTTATGTCTGAATATGCAATGGATGACGGTAATGCGGAAAACTCAGATACCACTACGCGTCGACTTACAGATGACCGACTGGATGAGTTGGCTGGCCGACTGGAGGTGCTACTTACCGAGGAACAGATATTTACCGAGCAGCATATTACTCGCGACCTTCTGATGCAGCGCTTGGGTACCAATGCCAATTATATTGCCGAGGTTATAAAGCGATGCGGGTATGCATCCTTCTACGATATGATCTGCCAGCATCGCGTGCGCTATGCTATTGCCCTGATACATCAGCAGCCGGATTGCCGTATGAGTGACATTGCCGATAGGTGCGGATTCTCTTCGCCTGCTTCTATGGCCAAGGCTTTCCAGTCACAAGGCAAGGCTGCCCCCTCTACCTTCCGCAAATCACTTTCCGTTTAGTGTAAAACTTTCCTATAAGTGTATTTTTCTTTCCTTCTGGTGTATTTACACCGAGGGGAAACCTGTTTATTGTGTTTCTGCGTATTTTCGTGACCACACACACACTTATATTTATATATAAACGGAATGAATACACTGAGTATTATTGCCATTGTCGGCATTGCCGTCTGCGCTGCCTGTCTCGCCTATGTCCTATGGCGGGCGGGGCAGGCTGTGCGCAGGGAAGAAAATGAAAATGAATAAATCAAACATTATAATAGGATGAAAGCAAAAGTATTTGTTGCAGTGCTGATGATAACGGCACTGGCAGCGGCACCAAGTGCATGGGCCGAAAACACTTGGACGGTTTCAAACCCATCCGGCAGCAAGTTTACCATCAGCCGTAGCGGTGACACATCAATGGCCGAGACGATATGTTATCGCACCGTGAGCCTCACGGCCTTTGCAGGGCAGCACTTCACTGATACGAGCGGTCAGTTGACGTTTGATGCCGATATCGAGAGTCTGGATGTGACTGTCAGCGAGCTGACACCTAACGATGCAGCCTACAAGTATCAGGACGGCTTGACGCGTAAGTATCGTTTCGAGGTGACGGATGAGGGTGGCTTCCTCCTGGCCGATTGCGACCGTGTCATCACCACCGGTAGCATGATTACAAATGCTGGAAGTTTTATAAATACCACCAAGACTGCAACCATTCAGTCCTCGGACTTTATGGTGACGGACCAGGGATTTAAGCAGTCGGGTAATCCCCATACGATTAGAAGCACCTCTTTCTACAATGCTACAACAAAAGGGTACCTTGTTACCGCTGGCGCCCAGCTGCAGATGACGCTGGCGTTCGATGCCAAGGAGAAGAGCGACGGCTACCAGTATTTGCAGATTCTTACCGACAACACTACGGGCTGCGACAGTGAGAATAGTGCCGATAAAGGTGACCCAGGCAAACCTACTCTCTCACTTTATATGGCAGGTTTCGAGATTAATACAGGTAGCACGGACAAGACGTACCGGAGCTACACTTTCCCCGTCACTAGCGTAGGCAGCGAGAAAGGTGCCAGAAACCCATGGGGTCACAGTTCAGAAGGCAAATATCCCCTCAGCAAGCAGTATTTTAACTCTAATTGCCGTGCCAGCAATGGTAAACTCATCCTGCCTACGGACTTCTCTACCCTGGTTGTCCGTTTCGATGCCTCTGGCAAAGATAATGACGACTGGTATGTAAAGAACCTGGAAGCCAACATCACGGCTGTTGATAACACCGCACCAACGGTCAAGGCCTACTACGTGAGCAATGGCAAGCACTGCAAGGGCAACACCATCTACGTCAGCATAGCATTCAGCGAGATTGTGACGGTGACGGGCACACCAACGCTGAGCACCAACAACAACTGGGGCACGCTCTCCTACATTGGCGGAAGCGGCACCAATGTGCTCACCTTCAGCGGCACTATAGGCATCAATGCCAGCAGTACCTTCGGCGTTAACGGATTCAACCTCAGTGGAGCTACCATCAAGGACCTGAAGGGCAATTCGTTCAACGGACCCATTTCCCACAACTTCGGCACAAGCCTCAATGACAGCTATGAGTATCTCATCAACTACACTCTGAACGACGGCACGATAGCCACAGACAAACCCACCAGATATACCTACGAGACACCCGACTTCACATTGATCAACCCAACAAGAACAGGCAACTACACATTCCTGGGCTGGACGGGCAGTAACGGCGATGTGCCGCAGACCGAAGTTACCGTCAAACAGGGCTCACACGGTGCCCTCATATTCAACGCCCAGTGGACACAGGGATATTCTGTTATCTTCTATCCCAACGGCGGCATTGGAGGTACGATAAGACAAGACTTCCAAATCGACGGGATAAAGGCGCTCACCGCCAACTCCTTCAACCGCAACGGGTTCAACTTTTCTCATTGGAACACCAGGGCCGACGGCACAGGAACCTCCTACAACAACGAGGCAGAAGTCAGCAATCTCGCAGCTTCTGGCAAGAGCATATCCCTCTACGCCCAGTGGACGCCCGATTATTCCCTCTGGAACCAAGATGCCGACCACGACGGTACCACTGCCGACAAGTCCTATATCATCACTTCCGCCCAAGGCCTCGGCCTGCTGGCTGAACTGGTGAAAGGTGGAAATACCTATGGACCTGACAACACTCATCCCAACGGCTACTTCTTCAAGCTGGGTAGCGACATCACCTATACCCCCTCTTCCGATTGGGACAGGGAAGGCAACACCGAGAATAACTTTACCGTAATTGGAGATAAAAACAATTACTTCTGTGGAACTTTCGACGGTGATAACCATACCATCAGCGGCATCCGATTGTGTCAGACCATGAGTTATATAGGGTTGTTTAGCCTCATCGGAAATGAAGGAACTGTAAAGAACCTTACCCTTAGCAATACCCGCATCTGGGCGAAAAGATCACAATGTATTGGTGGTATTGCAGGTTACAACCAAGGTATTATCCAGAATTGTCACTTGACCAGCACCGTGTGTATCATTTGCGATGGCTCTGATGTCGGTGGTATTACCGGCTATAATTATAGTAATTCCGATACCTATGCCACTATCAAGGACTGCACCAGTTCCGTTACAATGAAATGGGGCGGAACTGACAAAGGCGGTATCGCAGGTACCAACAAAGGAAAAATCATGAATTGTCTCGCAGAGAGTGTCAAAATTCTTAGTAGTCCTAGCAATGCAGGTGCTATCGCTGGTTATTCCAATAATGCCATCTACTCTGACACCTACTATTACAACTGCTCAGTTAAGAATCAGACAGCAAATGTAGGTTTGTGCGATAAAAATGGAAATTTCTATAACGAGCAAGGGGTTTGGGGCATTTCCAAAATCACGCTGGGCACAGGCATCACCACCTCTGCCACGCCCATAACTTACAACAACGAGACCTACTATTATTCAGATGGCAGCGTTACCCTGAGCTACGGCAATGGGGAAGATGAGGTTGCGTTCGTTGTCAAGAAGGCCAGTGACAATAGCGAAATCCTCAGAACCAGCTCCTGCTTTGAGTTGCCAGGCTATGATATCACCATCAGCACTGTTGCAGCGCTCTGGCAGGGTGATGGAACTGAACAGAGTCCATTCATCATCAATGACAGCCACGACATGAAACAGCTGATCATTAAGATAAACGGCTATGATGGTGTCAAGCAAAACGCCTACGAGGGTAAGTACTTCCGACTGAATGCCGACATCACCTTCAGCGGCGGTGCCGCACAAAGCAACCTCAACGATGATGGCACCACAAGCCGCGACTTCAAGGGCATCTTTGATGGCAACGACAAGTACATCAGCGGCATCACCGTATGCCCCACTGGCGATACGGACCACAGCATCTTCGGCGACCTGAATGGCGGCACCATCAAGAACCTGACCATTAGGAATTCCACTATCCAGGCAACCACATCGGACAATACAGTCACGTCAGTCGAGAACTACGCTTTCCTGTGCCGCAACCAAAAATCAGGCACCATCCAGCGTGTCACAGTGATGGATTGTACCATCAATGTGCAGAACCAGCTGACACTGACCAATGTGGGTGCCATCTGCGCGAACCTGAACGGAGGTACCATCGGAGGCGCCAATGTAGGCTGCACAGTGCAGAACCTGAGGGTCGCTAATATAAGTGGTGGTATCAACCGTCCTATCCTCAACACCTTCGGAGGTATTTGCGGAAAGGTCACAGGTGGAACGATCAGTAACTGCAAGACGGAATACAGCAGTCTCAATCCAAGCGCCAGCGAAAAGACCACCCTGTATATCGGTGGCATTGTTGGACAAGTTGCCCCACTCTCAACTCTCAACTCTCAACTGTCAACTGTCATAGAGGACTGCTCCTTCGTACAAAGTACAGTCAGCTCTTACAGATACAGTGGCGGTATCGTGGGCAAGGTGGATCATCCTAACTGTAAGATTCTGCGCTGCAGCACAACATGTAATAGTGATGGGTATTACTACGCCCGTTGCATTGATAGTTACGCCGGTGGTATTGCGGGCTGGTTCAACGGTGATGCTGAGCATCCCGACCAGAGTTCGATAGAAGGCTGCTATAACAATGTGGACGTGATCGCCGACTTTTATGTAGGAGGTATCGCGAGTCATGCCAGCAACTGCCGAGTGTCTGGCTGCTACAACAAGCACGATATTTGTATTTATTATACTCATCTGGGCGGTATCGTGGGTGAGCTGACGGGCAAAAGCACTATCCAGGAATGCTTCAATGTGGGCTATGTAAGACAGTACGACGATGAATACCCCACCATATACATGGGTGGCATCGTGGGCTATATAAAAGCCACCCAGACAGGCGACAAATGCGAAGTGCAGGACTGCTTCAATAGCAATATGATTTACGGCAGCAAATGCATAGGCGGTATAGCTGGTATGATGGAAGGCAATGCCTGCCTCACCAGATGCTACAACACCGGCGTGGTGAAGGGCGTTGCCCAGGTGGGCGGCCTGATAGGTATTAAGAAGAACGGCACCCTAACAACCACTGACTGCTACACCGCCGGAAAAGTGGAGGGCTCTAGCATGATAGGTGCTGCCTGTGGATACGTTACCTCTGCTGATGCTACATTCAGCAACTGCTACTACGACAACCAGATGGTTGCCTACAAAGGCGTGGATGATAACCGCGATGTCACGGGCATCGCATCAACAGCCCATGCCAATATGATCGGCACAGGCTTGCAGAGTGCACTGGGGACTGACAAATGGACCTACTCCGACAACCACTTCCCTCAACTGACGACTCTAAGCTCTGATGGTACCAGCCAGTTCAGTAAGGTCTCTACCCTCATCTTCTCCCTCACCGCTGATCAGAATACCACCAACCTTAAAAGGAATACTCAAGATGAAATGGATGGCGACCAGATTCATCTGCCATCAGAAGATAACATAATATGGAGCTGTGATGATCCAAGTGAAAATCAATACATTATACATGAGAATAATGATAATAACACCTATTCTTTATATAGCGAGCAAAGAAAAATCTATAATATCTGCATAGCCAACAATGAAAATATCTCAGAGAGCCCGATGCGCGTCTTCGAGATAAATGTCGGCATCTCTGCCGAACAGCCCCTCGTGATTGAAGACAACACGACCTTCAGAGATTTTAGGAACTGCATCAACAGTGGACAATATTTCACATTTCACCTTAATAGCAGCAGCAACAGTATTATTGATTTAAGTTATAGCGACGACATAAATGATGTACACATCCCGTCTAACGCCGAAGGCTACTACTTCAAGCTGACCAAAGATCTGTGGATGGTTCAGGATCCAGATAGCAGATCAATCCGCTGGGACCCCATAGGTTACTATTCTACGAATAATAAACATAGCTTCAGAGGTAGTCTGGATGGCGATGGCCACAAGATATACTTCAAATCTAATCGTCCCGAAGATAACAGTATAGGGCTATTCGGCAGCATGGAGGGACGTATCAAGAACCTGAACGTTACTGCCTCGCTACAGATAGAAGCCGACTTCGTTAACGGTAAAGACTATGTGGGTGCTCTTGCCGGTTACTGTCAGGGAACTCTCGAGAATTGCTCCGTTGTCAAGTCAGACTCCACACAGTTTGTCCCCACAGTATCGGGCAACAACTACGTAGGTGCACTCGTCGGCAGGGCCGAGTACTCTAAGATCATCAACTGCCATAACGAATACTGCTATGTCTCGGGTAATGAGAATGTCGGCAACGTTATCGGCAGCACAGACGATAACACCGTTGTCTGTGACACAATAAGCAACACAACACCCGTTCAAACCCAGCTGGCCCTCATGAACTTCGATTTTTACCAACCAGAAACGAAGAAGAACACCGTCCTGTTAAGTGACTTCTACAACAATAATAATATCCCCGACCACAAGGCCGATGTTTTTGTACTCCCGGATCGTGTTCTCTACAAGGACGGCGCCTGGAACACCCTTTGCCTGCCCTTCAGCCTCAGTGCCGAGCAGATAGCCGCTTCTCAACTCGCTGGCACCACCATTATGGAGTTAGACACCCAGGGTAGCTACAACGGCCACAAGACAGGGGTGGATGTCACAACGGGCACCCTCTACCTCTATTTCAAAAATGCCACCAGCATCCAGGCTGGTAAACCTTATCTTATTAAGTGGACAAGGGCTAGTGACTATGCACCATATAATTATACTACACATATCACACACGACATCCACAATCCCGAGTTCTATAATGTCCAGATTGATAACAGCCAAGCTGCCATAGACCGCCAGACTGTCATCAGTTCCGATGGTAGGGTATACTTCGTGGGCATTTATTCAGGCATCCAGTACCTATCCTCTTACCCAAATTTAAAAACCATATACCTCCTCAGTGCTGACAACAAACTCCGACATCCAGATGCACCAAAAAATATGGGCGGTTGCCGTGCGTACTTCAGGCTCAACGGCTTAAATACCGAAGTCAAGGAGTGCATCCTGAACTTTTGGGAAGATGATGATGCCGATGGCTTTAAGGACATTAGGGACTCTAAGGACCTTAATGACGGCGCCATCTACGATCTAAGTGGTCGCAAAATAGCCAACGGGCAACAGTCAACAGCCAAAGGATTGTACATAGTGAATGGCAAAAAGATACTGAAGTTTTAATTCGTAATTCATAATTCGTAATTACTATGACATACATTAAACCCAAAACAACAGTAGTAAAACTGCAGACACAAACCGTATTGCAGTCAGGTAGCTATAATTTAAATGACATCAATAGCAATGCCGGTCTAGAGATTGGAGACGACAATATTAGATGGGATGCCCGCACCAAAGAATCCAGCAACGTGTGGGATGAAGAATGGTAAGATATAAATTATATTTGCTAAGGTAAAAGATTGTTGTAGAGCAGGTGCGTTCCCTGTTCTAAGCCCCTCTCCTAAATGCAGAGGGGCTTTTTCTATGTGGAAAAGAAAACCCCTCCTGTTAGGGAGGGGCTAGAGGAAGGGAAATCAGGGTTTACGTAGTATCCATTCCCTATAGGAGCCGATGCCGGCACTGGCCGAATCATAGGCTATGTATCCTATGGCTATGTTGGCAACGAAAGCGTTGGGCATTAGCCAGAACAGGAGTTTTGTTAGAAGAGGACGCTTCAGTATCTTGTTTGCCTTACGCTCCAGACGTTTCAAGTCAGGCAATATGGCACGTGTGTGGTCGGTGCATTTTTCCAGTTGCAGGCCACTGTTGGCGTAGTGTGCATTCAGTTCCTGCAGAGATTCAAATATTGCAGCAGCACCGCCCTTTGATGTCACTGTTATGGCCTTCTGTACAACGGGGTCGTAGGTTTCAATCTTGTCGGTCAGGGCATAGTCGAAGACGATTACCACGCCTCCGGGTTTCAGAACTCGGCAGACTTCGCGGTAGATCTTCTCCTTGTCGGTATTGTGAACAACGGTCTCGAAGGCATACAGGACATCTATGGAATTGTCCTGGAACTGCGCAAGACTGCTATAGTCCTGCTGGTAGGTACAGACGTTCTGGGGGATATCTTTCTTGTTCAGCGGAGCCAGATCTACGCCGATGAAACTTGCCTCTGGATGGCTGTGCGCCAGATAAAGCAGATTAGCTCCTTGTCCGTAGCCCAATTCCATCACCACATCGCCTGGCTTGATGTAGGCCGAGACGGTGTCGGGCTGATAGTAAATGTCTTCATCGGTAAAGCATCCGTTGGAGCTGATTCTGAAGTGCATAAAGCCGTCCTGCGAGTGATAGTGCTTGTAGGCCCATTCATTTATCTTGTAATAAGAACGTATCTGTTTCAGGGAGTTCTTCTCGCCTTGCGTAAATTTGTCCAGGTTGATGAGCCTCTCCATCTCCTGCATCTTGGCATGTAGCTGGTAGTTGCTGTAATTGGGATTCATGATGATATGTGACGTTTAATGATTATGATTACTAGTTATCGGATGAAGAGCATCTCGCGGTACTTGGGCAATGGCCACAATTCGTCATCAACAATAAGTTCCAGTTCGTCTATGTGGTAGCGGATGCTTTCTATGAGCGGTGCTACGGTATCATGATATGCAATGGCTTTCTCTCTTACACTCTCAATCTTGTTGGCAACACGACGGGCTTCTACCAGTGCTTCTACATTCTCTGTGATGAAACTGCTGTGCTCGCTGATGCGCTCGATAAGAGCCAAGTTGTTGGCACTGACCTTCAGAGCCGTCTGCTCAGGGAAGATTTCCTTTACCTTATGTACATTATCTATCAACTGGCTCTGGTATTTGGTAGCCACAGGTATGATGTGGTTCAGGCAGAGGTCACCAAAGATGCGGGCCTCAATCTGAATCTTCTTGGTGTACGTTTCTTGCTTGATTTCGGTACGGGCTTCCAATTCGGCCTTCGTGAGGACGTGCATATCGGCAAACATCTTCACGGTCTCGGGTCTCAGATAGTTGTCCAGCATCAGAGGAGCGCTATTTTCAACGTCCAAACCACGACGGGCAGCTTCCTGCTTCCATTCCTCACTATAGCCATTGCCATCGAAGCGGATAGGCTTGCAGGCCTTGATGTCTTCACGGACAGTCTTCAAAACGGCCTTCATGGGCTCGTTGCTTTCCTTTATGAGCTTGTCAACTCGCACCTGGAAATTGGTCAGTGCCTCTGCCATAGCGGTATTGAGCACAATCATAGAGGCAGCGCAGTTGGCCTGTGAACCTGCAGCACGGAACTCGAAACGGTTGCCGGTGAAGGCAAAGGGAGAGGTGCGGTTGCGATCGGTATTGTCAAGCAGTAGCTCGGGAATCTGAGGAATATCCAAAGTGAGTGAACGCTTACCCTTGAGGTTGATAATCTCCTCGTCGGTGGCGTTCTCCAGATGGTCGAGCAAATCAGAGAGCTGTTTGCCCAAGAAGCTTGAGATGATGGCTGGAGGTGCCTCGTTGGCTCCTAGACGGTGGGCATTAGTGGCTGATATAATGCTGGCCTTCAATAGTCCGTTGTGATGATATACCGCCATCAGACTCTCTACCAGGAAGGTAACGAAGCGCAGATTGTCCAATGGAGTTTTGCCAGGGCCATGGAGCAAGACACCAGTATCAGTAGATAGACTCCAGTTGTTGTGCTTTCCACTTCCGTTTACACCGCCAAAGGGCTTTTCGTGCAGCAGGCAGCGGAAGCCGTGCTTGCGGGCTACCTTGCGCATGAGCATCATCAACAGCATGTTATGATCTACGGCCAAGTTACACTCCTCGAAGATGGGTGCCAACTCGAACTGGTTGGGAGCCACCTCGTTGTGGCGTGTCTTGCAGGGAATGCCCAGTTCCAGGGCCTTGATCTCGAGGTCTTTCATAAAGGCTGCCACGCGACCGGGGATAGAACCGAAGTAGTGGTCGTCCATCTGCTGGTTTTTAGCACTGTCATGGCCCATCAGGGTGCGACCGGTCATTACCAGGTCGGGACGTGCCGCATACAGGTCCTCGTCAACCAGGAAGTATTCCTGCTCCCAGCCCAGGTTGGTGATAACCTTCTTGACGTCGGGATAGAAATAGCGTGCCACAGCGGTTGCAGCCTTATCAACGGCCATCAAGGATTTCTTCAGCGGAGCCTTATAATCCAATGCCTCACCTGTATAAGAGATGAAGACGGTGGGAATCATCAGTGTATCGCCTACCACAAAGACAGGGCTGGCAGGATCCCAGGCGCTATAGCCGCGTGCCTCGAAAGTAGAGCGGATGCCACCACTGGGGAATGAACTGGCATCAGGTTCCTGCTGAACCAGCTGCTTACCGGTAAACTCTTCTACCAAACCGCCCTTGCCATCGTGCTCCACAAAGCCGTCATGCTTCTCGGCCGTTCCCTCGGTAAGGGGTTGGAACCAGTGGGTACAATGGGTGGCGCCCAGTTGCATGGCCCACTTCTTCATGCCCTCGGCCACGATGTTGGCAGTTGCCAAATCCAGTGTCTCTCCGTTGTCCATTACATCGCACATCTTCTTATAAACCTTGGCAGGAAGATACTGGTACATCTTCTCGCGGTTGAAGACATACTTGCCGAAGAACTCGCTTGGGCGTTCTGTGCGGTTAGGAACGGAAATGGGTTTCTTGTTGAAAGCTCCTCTTACTACTTGAAATCTGAGTGTACTTGACATTTATATTTACTATTTGACTATTTACTATATACGATTCTCGTTATAACTTTATCACGGGATTACGGTTCTTGGTCGAGAAACCGTTGGGTCAGGTCGCCGTAATTCTCGATACGACGGTCGCGCAGGAAGGGCCACCAGCGGCGGACATTCTCAGAGCGTTTCATATCCACCTCTACTACAGTAATGGCTTCTTCGTCTTTGGGGGCACGATATAAAATCTCACCCTGTGGACCAGCTACAAAGCTGCTTCCCCAGAACTGAATGCCATTGGTTTGACCGCTGGGGTCGGGCTCGTGTCCAACTCGGTTGACGGTTATCACGGGCAGTCCGTTGGCTACGGCATGACCACGTTGAACGGTTGTCCATGCCTCGCGCTGACGTTCCTGTTCCTCAGGCGTATCGCTGCTCTCATAGCCGATGGCAGTGGGGTAGATGAGTAGTTCGGCTCCCTGCAGGGCCATCAGACGGGCACCTTCGGGATACCATTGGTCCCAGCAAACCTGTACGCCTAACACGCCTAAACTGGTGCGGATGGGGTGAAACCCAAGGTCGCCGGGGGTGAAGTAGAACTTCTCATAGTAGGCGGGGTCGTCAGGTATGTGCATCTTACGATACTTTCCGGCAATGGAGCCATCCTTCTCGAAGACAACGGCCGTATTGTGATACAGACCTGCAGCTCTGCGCTCAAAGAGGCTTGTCACCAGCACTATGCCGTATTGGCGGGCTAAATTGCCGTAGAACTCGGTGCTAGGACCTGGTATTGGTTCTGCCAAAGAGAAGTTGTCCACATTCTCTACCTGACAGAAGTAAAGGCTGTTGTGCAGTTCCTGCAAAACAACTAACTGTGCTCCTTGCTTGACTGCCTGGGCAATGCCTTGAGCCAGTTTCTGCTTGTTGCTTTCTACGTCAGCTGTACAGCTTTGTTGTATGATTCCTATTTTCATTTTTCTCTGATTATTTTGATTGCTCTGAGTACTCTGGTTACTCAGAATCTCCCAAATCCCTAATCTCTAATCCCTAATCTCTCAACTTTCAACTTTCAAGGCCCCCACGGGGAACTGCATGGCGCTGCAATGCAGGGAACCGTGCTGAAGGATGAGCGTCTGGCTGTTGATGTCTACAATCTCATGCTTGGGGAATGCCTTAGCTAGTTGATTGTGCGCCTGACGGTCCAACTCGTAATCACCATAGGTAGGCATCAGCACAGCCTTATTGATGATAAGGAAGTTGGCATAGGTGGCAGGCAGACGGTTGCCGTCCTCATCAAACTGCTTGGGTGCCATAGGAAGGGGTATGAGGTTGTAAGGCTCACCGCTGAGTGTCTGGAAGGTATGCAACTGCTCCTCCATAAGCTTTAGTTCAGTGTAATGCTCATCTTCCGTATCATTACATTGAACGTAGGCAATGGTGTTTTCGGGGCAGAAGCGTGCCAGTGTGTCTATGTGGCTGTCTGTGTCATCGCCTGCCAGATAGCCGTGGTCTAGCCAAAGGATGCGTTCGGCATGAAGGAAGGAGAGTAGACGTTTCTCTATATCAGCCTGTGTAAGGGGTTGGTTCCTGTGAGGCGCCAAAAGGCATTGACTGGTGGTCATGATAGTTCCCCGGCCATCACTCTCTATGCTTCCGCCCTCCAGGACGAAATCAGGATGCTCCTCGTATTCACTCTTGAAGATACCTTGTTGCAAAAGGTTACGGTTTATCTGGTTGTCCAGTTCTGCAGGGAACTTCTCGCCCCATCCGTTAAACTTGAAGTCCAACAGGCGTGTGCCTGTTTCGGTAAGGAGTGTTATGAAGCCGTGGTCACGAGCCCATGTGTCGTTGGTAGGCATGGCACAGTATGTTATCTGCTCACAGACGTCTAGGGGAAGTTGCTCTGTGAGTAGTGTCTTAATCTGATCGGGCTCTGGGGTGACTATGATAAGCTTCTCGCGAGAGGCAATCTGCATGGCCATCTGAATATAGCATCGTGTCACTTCCTTCAGAACGGGAGCCCAATCTGTACCGGCATGGGGCCATGTAAGCTGAACGGCGCATTGTGGATACCATTCGGCTGGTAGTTGGGTTGACCGAATCTCTGTAAGTTCAGGACCGTTTTCTTCATCGTATCTGAGCTGCAGAAGCAGGTCGGTGATCGTTGTGGTGGGTCGTTGGAAGTGTATAGCCATCTTTCTCTTACCTATTATATATATAAAGTGGGTGCAAAGATAGCGCAAACCGAGAGAAAAAACAAATTTAATTTGAGTTTTTCCGAGGTGAAGCCTATCTTCGAGACTGCGCAGCAGATTCAAAATTACTAATAAGGAGCGGAATACAAAAGAAAAACAAAATATATTTGGTATTTATCTTCTTTTAGCGTACCTTTGCGCCCAAGAAACGTACTTACTATGAGCGTGACAGTTCGGGAAGTGATGAACGCCCTTGAAAATTTCGCGCCTCTGCCCTTGCAGGAAAGTTATGATAATGCTGGCTTGCAGGTTGGACTGACAGAGGCGGAAGTATCAGGGGTTTTATTGTGTCTTGACGTGACTGAGGAAGTCATTTCCGAGGCCATAGATTTGGGGTGCAATCTGATTGTTTCCCATCATCCTCTGTTGTTCCGCGGCCTGAAAAAACTCTCTGATACCGATATGGTACAGCGTTGTGTAAGGATGGCCGTACAGAACGATATTAACATCTATTCTGCACATACCAATCTGGATAGCGCTATTGACGGTGTGAACTATGCTATAGCAGAACGTTTGGGTCTGGTTGACGTGGAATTGATGCAGCAGAGAAGAGTTCCTGTGCAGACCGAAGCCAAAGAGCGCATGGTGCTGGGTGGTAATGGTGTGATAGGCTATCTGACAGAGGGCGAAGACTCGCTGGTATTCCTGCAGCGGGTAAAGCAGGCCTTCGGTGTGGAATGCCTGATGCACAACGAGTTGCTGCAGCGTCCCATACAGTGTGTGGCTATCTGTGGCGGAGCGGGCGATTTCCTGCTGGATGAGGCTTTAAGGCTGAAGGCAGACGCGTTCCTGACAGGTGAGATGCATTATCATCAGTACTTCGGTCATGCCCAGCAGATTCAGATAGGTGTGTTGGGTCATTACCAGAGCGAGCAGTATACTACGGATATATTCCGTAATGTGATAGAGGACAGGTTCCCCAATTTGGCACTCTTCAAGACAACTGTTTGTACGAATCCGATAAAATATTTGTAGCCCCCTCTTCAACTCCCCCGAGGGGGAGGGCATAAAATAGTAAATTGTAAATAGTCAAATCGTAAATAATAATTATGGCAAGAGAGAAAGCTAAGGATCCCGCTGATTTGAGCGTGGAAGAAAAACTGAAGAACTTGTATGAGCTGCAGAAGCTGCTGACAGAGATTGATAAGATCAAGACTCTTCGTGGTGAGTTGCCTCTTGAGGTTCAGGACTTGGAAGATGAAATAGAAGGTCTGGCTACTCGTGTAGAGAAGATTACAGCTGAGGTGGCTGAACTGAAGCGCGAAATCAATCAGCGTAATGGCGATATTGAGGTTAATAACAGCAATATTGAGCGTTATAAGACTCAGATGGACAGCGTGAGAAACAATCGCGAGTATGATACCCTGAGCAAGCAGATTGAATACGCTGAGTTGGACAATGTTCTGAACGAGAAGAAGATAGCTGAGGCAAAATCATTGGTTGAGAGCAAGACTGCCGAAATTACCCGTTGTAACTTGCTGGCTAACGACAGACGTGCTGATCTGGATGTTAAGCGTGGCGAGTTGGAGGAGATTATTGCTGAGACCAAGGCTGACGAGGATAAGCTGCGTGAGAAGGCTAAGAACCTGGAGTTGACCATCGAGCCCCGTTTGTTGGGTGCGTTCAAGCGTATCCGCAGAAACAGCCGTAACGGTCTGGGTGTCGTTTATGTACAGCGTGATGCTTGTGGTGGTTGCTTCAATAAGATTCCTCCTCAGCGTCAGTTGGATATCCGTATGCGCAAGAAGATTATTGTTTGTGAGTACTGTGGTCGTATTATGGTTGACCCCGAACTGGCTGGTGTAGAACTGGTAGGAAAAGAGGAGAAACCAAAGCGCAGAAGAGCTACTCGCAAGAAGGCAGACGAGAAGGCAGAAGATTAAAGAAACAATCTATCTATAAAAAGCAAATACGCTCATCCTGGATAAGGGTGGGCGTATTTCATTTATGGACAAAGCTCTTGCCACGAGGGGATGTCCGGCAGGAATTCGTATGTCTCATTCTCATAGTTTATTTTACAACAATAATGTTGCATTCCGTTGCTGACAACGAGCCATCTGACGTGCATTTTAATGTTATATCGGCTTATCTGGTTGAAAACCTTCTGACTAATGGGAATGTGCGGTGCCTTGTACTCGACAATCATAATCGGAAGAGCTTGTGAATCATAGACGACGGTGTCGCAACGCTTCTGTGTATTGTTCAGGTTGAGGGCAACCTCGTTGGCAATACATGAGGCGTTGTATCCTTTCTGGTTGATAAGAAAATGAATAAAGTGCTGACGAACCCATTCTTCTGGCGTAAGGGTAATCATTTTTTTGCGTAAAATATCAAAAACAGTCAGTCTGTCTCCCTTTCTTTGTAACTTTAGGTCCGTTTTTGGTAAATTCAGCACTTCCATTTGAAGAATAATAAGAATAATTTGTATCTTTGCCTACAAAATTATATAAAATATGAAAACCAAGCAAGAGATTGTAGAAAATTGGTTGCCCAGATACACACATAAGAAGCTGGAGGAGTTTGGTGAATATGTTTTGCTAACCAATTTCAATAATTATGTGGATATTTTCTGCAACAAGTTCGGTATAGAAGCACCTGACTACACTTCTAACATGCGTTCGGCAACAGCGGATGGTATCAGTATCATCAACTTTGGTATGGGAAGTCCCAATGCGGCTATTATTATGGACCTTTTGAGTGCCATAAAGCCCAAGGCTTGTCTGTTCTTGGGTAAGTGTGGCGGAATCTCCAGCAAGACGCAGCGTGGTGATCTTATTCTACCTATTGCCGGCATCAGAGGTGAAGGTACAAGTAACGACTACTTCCCGCCAGAGGTGCCTGCTTTGCCGGCATTTATGCTGCAGCGTGCCATTTCCAGTACCATCCGAGACAGAGGCTTTGATTACTGGACGGGAACGGTCTTTACTACCAACCGGCGTGTATGGGAGCATGATGACAAGTTTAAGGAGTATCTGCGCACTACACGTGCTATGGCTGTGGATATGGAGACGGCAACGCTCTTTACCTGTGGATTTGCCAACCATATTCCTACAGGTGCTCTCTTGCTGGTAAGTGACAATCCTATGATTCCTGAGGGTGTTAAGACCGATGAGAGTGATAGGATTGTTACAAGCAGATACGTCGAAGATCATGTTGGTATAGGTATTCAGGCGTTGGAGATGATCAAGGAGGAGAAGAAGACCGTACGTCACTTGAAATTCGATTATTAATGGCAGCTCAGGCAAAAGGAGGAATCTCGCACGAGGATATTATACGCTCTGTGCGTGCAGGAGAGGTGAAGCCCGTCTATCTGTTGATGGGCGCAGAAGATTATTATATAGATAAATTGAGCGATTTCCTGACGGATACGTTGTTGAAGCCAGAGGAACGCGATTTTAACCTGGATGTTGTCTATGGCTTGGAAGTAACGGCCGATAAGGTTGTGGAACTGGCCAGGGCTTATCCCATGATGGCTGACCGTCGTGTAGTCCTGGTACGCGAGGCGCAGGCCATGCGCTCGTTAGACGCTTTGGAGGCCTATATGCAGCATTACACGCCCACTACGGTGCTCATTATCTGCTATAAGCATGGAGTGTTGGATAAGCGCAAGGCTGTAACCAAGCAGATAGATCAGATAGGCGTGATTTATGAGAGCAAGAGGCTGTATGATAACCAACTACCCCAGTTTATCACGCAGTATTTTAGCCGTAAGAAGGTGAAGATAGAGACTCAGGCCGTGCAGATGCTGGCAGGGCATGTGGGCGCAGATCTGTGCCGTCTTTCTGCTGAAATGGACAAGCTTTTGCTCTCGCTTGCAGAGTCTGAGAATTGCGTAACGGCAAGCAGGGTAGAGGAGCTTACGGGAATGAGCAAGGAATTCAATGATTTTGAATTACGTTCTGCTTTAGCCGTAAAAGATGTTTTCAAGAGCATGCAGATAGTAAAGTACTATCAGGGACAACAACAAAAATTTGCTTTACCGCAGACACTTTCCAATTTATTTACATTTTTTTCTGCTGTTTTAATGTCATATTATGCACCCGATAAAAGTGACAGGGGTGTTGCAGCCTGGTTAGGTATGCCGGAATGGCAAGCCAGAAAAGACATTATTCCTGCTTACCGAAATTACAGAGGAGTGAAGGTTTTGCAGATTCTTTCTGAAATACGCAAAACTGACGCCAAAGGTAAAGGGGTAGGGGGATGTAAAACCCCAAAAGAGGAGCTTTTACAAGAGCTCATATACTTCATTTTACACTGATTTTTGTCTAGATTGTGAGCTTAGGCTTACACGAAAAATAAGGTCCTCTCTTCTGAAAAATAGCAAGTTAGGGCCTTTTTCTATGCGCTGAGAATCGCGTAAAATTGCGCGATTTCAGTGCTGTACGTGTATTCTTTAAGCATTCCAAAAATGGCAAAAATCGGCCATTTTCTCGATTTTTCAGTTTAAATTTGTGATTTGCGTTTGTAAATCCAATTTACAATGATAGCATGTGTGTATGTTTCAGGAAACCGAATTGACGTTCCGAATTTAAATACACAAATGTAAATTCGCAATTTACGCATTGTGTTTACAATTTCAAATTATGCAATTTTATTTATAAAACTGAATAATATGCATTATTCATTTTATCTTATAATGTATTATAATTCAGCATTTTAATATAAATATCCTTGTATTTTGCTTTAGTGAAATGTAAATACTTTTGAATAGCAGCTCTTTTTGAGGCTTTTTGCCCGTTTTTGGTTACTTTTAAGTGCTATAATAAACAGATAGCCAGACTTATAGATTTTCTTATCTATGCAATTTACTTTAATATCGAAAATTCGCGTTTTTGCATGAATTTGGCCGGATTTACATTTTTATTCCATTCTCGATTTGCAAACGTGAATGTTTGGAAATATAAATATCCGTATAATGTTAAATTTCAAATTTTAAATCCGAAAGTTTGGAAGTTTAAATCCATTTTTCTATCTTTGCACTAAGTTTAGAGATTAAAATCGGGGGTCTCACCTCTACTAATTAGATATAAAAAGGATGAAAGACAGGATTTATCAGTTGATGAAATATCAGGGAATGTCGCAAAAAGAGTTTGCTGCCACACTGTGTGTTGCGGAAGGCACCCTTTCCGGTATCTTCACAGGGAGAACGCGTCCCACTAACAATATCGTCAACGCCATACATGAATGCTTCCCACATATTAGTATTAACTGGCTGATGTTTGGCGAGGGAGATATGCTTCTGGATGGGGCTCCTTCTCAGGGCACGGAAGCTGCTCCTGAACAGTCGGATCTGTTTGCAGGTACTATTCCCCCTTCTTCGGAGTCAAATCCTACCCCCTCTCCTGCACCGCAAATTCAGGAGGTGGTAAAATATATTGACAAACCTCAACGAAAGATAACAGAGATTCGTGTCTTTTATGATGATGGAACGTTTGAAACGTTTTCGTCTTAAATGAAAAAACTCCTGAAACCCTTCCCTGTGTTTCAGGTTTTTTTTTATCTCTTCTGGTGCAATGTCTCGGTAGCTCTTTCAATCGGATATACAAATAAAAGTGTCTTTTATTTTATTTATATTCCACTTATTCGTACCTTTGCATAAAATTTATAAGGTATTTAATGAAGAAGTATATATTAGACCTCACCCTGACCGCCGTAGAGCGTCTTCATGAACGCTATGTGCTGTTAAAGGCTACAGATACAACTCAGCCTTTACCAGAGATGATACCCGGTCAGTTTGCCCAATTAGAGATTAAAGGCAGCAAGCAGACATTCTTGCGTCGCCCTATTAGCATACATAATGTAGACAGAAAGCAGAATCAGGTTTGGTTCCTGGTTCAGACGGTAGGAGACGGTACTCGCCAGCTTGCAAAGATGCAGGTTGGGGATACACTGAATGTGATTCTTCCTTTAGGAAATGGATTTACTATGCCTACTGATGCCTCAGCCCGTGTTTTGCTGGTTGGTGGCGGCGTAGGCGTTGCTCCCCTGTTGTATATGGGTGCTGTGATGAAGGAGAAAGGCTTGGAGCCTACTTTCCTGTTGGGTGCTCGTAGTGCCGGTGATCTGTTGCAGTTGAATAAGTTCAAGGCCCTGGGTCGTGTCTTTGTTACTACAGAGGACGGTTCCGAGGGTGAGAAGGGTTTCGTGACTCAGCACAGCCTCCTGCAGCAGGAGAAGTTCACTCAGATCAGTGTATGTGGTCCTAAGCCCATGATGGTGGCTGTGGCCCGTTATGCAAAGAGCGTGGATACCCCCTGTGAGGTGAGTCTTGAGAATATGATGGCTTGCGGACTGGGTGCCTGTCTGTGCTGTGTAGAAGACACAGAGATGGGCAATGTATGTGTTTGCAAGGAAGGTCCGGTATTTGACATAAAGAAACTGAAATGGCAGATTTAAGAACTAACATAGCAGGCCTTCAGCTCTGCAACCCCGTAATGACCGCCAGCGGAACCTTCGGCTACGGTCTGGAGTTCCAGGATTTTGTAAACCTGGAAGAGATTGGCGGTATTATAGTAAAAGGTACTACCTTGCAGCCCCGTCAGGGTAATCCCTACCCCCGTATGGCGGAGACTGCTCAGGGAATGCTCAACTGTGTGGGCCTTCAGAACAAGGGCGTAGATTACTTCTGCGAGCATATCTATCCCCAGATAAAGGACATCCGCACCAATATGATTGTGAATGTCTCTGGCAACAGTCCTGAGGATTATGCCGAGTGTGCCGCTCGTATCAATGAGTTGGAGAACATCCCTGCCATAGAGTTGAATATCTCATGTCCCAACGTCAAGCACGGCGGTATGGCCTTCGGAACAACTACAGAGGGAGCTGCCAGTGTGGTAAAGGCTGTCAGGGAGGCATATAAGAAGACGCTGATAGTGAAGCTCTCTCCCAACGTAACCAGCATTACGGATATTGCTTTGGCTGTCCAGGATGCCGGTGCTGATGCCGTCAGCCTTATCAACACCCTTATGGGAATGGCTATAGATGTAGAGAAGCGCAAGCGTGTTCTAAGCATTGGCACGGGAGGTCTCAGCGGTCCATGTGTCAAGCCTGTGGCACTGAGAATGGTATATCAGGTGGCTCATGCAGTTCAGATTCCTGTCATCGGCTTGGGAGGTATCAGCAGCGCAACGGATGCAGTAGAATTCCTACTTGCCGGTGCTTCAGCTATAGAGATTGGTACAGCCAACTTCCTTGATCCTGCCATCACAGTTAAGGTTGCACAGGGTATTAACGCCTATCTGGACCGTCATGGCTTCAAGAGCGTAAAAGATATAATAGGTATATGCGAATAGACATCATAACAGTATTGCCCGAGCTGCTGCAGAACTTTACTCAGGAGAGTATTTTGGGCAGAGCGCAGAAGAAAGGGCTGGTCGAGATTCACGTCCATAACCTGCGTGATTACACGCTGGACAAGTGGCGTCGTGTCGATGACTACCCCTTTGGTGGCTTTGCCGGTATGGTTATGCAGTGCGAGCCTATAGACCGCTGTATCAGCAAGCTCAAGAGCGAGCGTCATTATGACGAGATAATCTTCACCACACCAGATGGTGAACAGTTCTCGCAGCCTATGGCCAATAGTCTCTCGCTCTGTGAGAACATTATTATATTATGCGGTCACTACAAGGGCATTGATTACCGCATCCGCGAGCATCTTATCACCAAGGAAGTGTCCATTGGCGACTATGTGCTGACAGGTGGTGAGCTGGCTGCTGCTGTGATGACGGATGCCATAGTGCGCATTATCCCCGGAGTTATTGGAGATGAGCAGAGCGCCCTCTCTGACAGCTTCCAGGATAATCTGCTGGCAGCGCCCGTTTATACACGTCCTGCTGAGTACAAAGACTGGGGTCGTGTGCCTGATGTGCTCCTTTCCGGCCACGAGGCCAAGATAAAGGAATGGGAGTTGCAGCAGAGCCTTGAGAGAACAAAAAGATTACGTCCAGACCTTTTGAATAAAAAGTAAGAGTTATGGAACACCAGAAAAAGAAAATGAACCTGTACGTCATAGCGGGTTGTAACGGAGCCGGAAAGACAACGGCCTCTTTTACCGTGCTGCCTGAGATGCTGAAGTGCAGGGAGTTTGTGAATGCCGATGAGATAGCTGCCGGCATCTCTCCCTTCAACCCCGAAGGTGTGGCCATTCAGGCAGGCCGTCTGATGATAGACCGTATCATCCAGTTGCTCAAGGACGGAGAGACCTTTGCCTTCGAGACAACCCTTGCTACCCGTTCGTATGTTAAGCTGATTCAGCAGGCCAAGAAGCGTGGCTACTTCGTAACGCTGCTCTTCTTCTCTCTGAGCAGTGCCGAGCAGGCTCAGCGTCGTGTGGCTCAGCGTGTCAGCATGGGAGGCCATAATATCCCTACCGATGTCATTATACGCAGGTACGAGGCTGGTTTGCAGAACCTCTTCCAGCTCTATATGCCCGTGTGCGACTATTGGACGCTCTACGACAATAGCAATTGTCCTGCTGTGCGTATAGCCAGCGGATTCGGGACAGAGAAGATAGAGGTCTTCGAGAAGGAACGTTATCTTGAATTGAGAAAGAAATACTATAAGCCGGAGGAGGGCAAGAAGAAATGACGGATTATGAAGTTCGCGAGATGCAGCGTCTGATAGACGCCGGCATCCAGTTGGCTCATAAGCGTTTGCTCGCCCGTGCCCGCTTTGACCAACAGGTTCTTGTTTTTGCACAAGACGGAAAGGTTATCGAGAAGATTCCTGAAGGGGCGGCTGTCCTGACTTCTCGTGAGGGAGATCCGCTCATCCGTCATCGTGTATTCAAAGACTAAAGATTAGTGCATGATAGGCAGTGATTTGCTTGATAAAGTCATGCAATCGCTCAGAAGCGCCCTTCCAGGTACTTGGAAGAGTGCTTCTTGGTTGCTGAAACTTATGATACCCATTTCCCTTGCTGTAGCCCTGCTGCAGCATTGGGGTATACTGGCTTGGATAGCGGGGTATCTGAATCCCCTGTTCTCTATGATGGGACTGCCGGGCGAATCGGCTGTCCTCTTTATCAGTGGAGCCGCTGCCGGCACTTACGCAGGTGTAGCAGCTATGATGTCTGTACATCTGACGCTGAGGCAGGCCACCATAGTTGGTATTATGATTCTTATTTGCCATGCCCTGCCCATGGAGTGTACGGTAAACCACAAGACCGGTTCCAACTTCTGGAAGATGGGGCTGATACGTATCTTCATGGCCTTTGTGGCTGCTTTGTGCCTGAATCTGGTGTTGCCAGAAATGACTGTACCTTATTTATATATAGGGGCCGCGGCGGAGAGCTCTCTGGCAGAGGTCCTTCTGACGTGGGCTGTTTCGCAGATAAAGATATCCATTATGGTGTTCCTCATCATCTATTCGCTGATGGTGCTGCAGTGCCTGATAGAGGCTTATTCCCTGTTAGAACCGCTCTCGCGATTCCTGGCTCCGCTGATGCGCCTCTTCGGTCTTCCCCGTAATGCAGCCTATATGTGGCTGGTGGGCAATGTGCTGGGCTTGAGCTACGGCTCTGCTGTTATGCTGGATATGGAGGAGAAAGGTCATATCACCCGCGCGGATGCCAATGACGTCAACTACCACCTTATCATGAATCATTCCATGCTCGAGGATACCATTGTCCTGGCCATGACGGGCGTTTCCGTCCTATGGATTCTGGGCACACGCATGTTCTTTGCCCTCGCAGTGGTGTGGGGGAGGAGGGTGATCAGAGTGAAGAGTGAAGGGTGAAGAATTTGCTGCCGCAATGTTCGCTAACCGCTAACCCCTAACAGCTAACCTCTCAATGTTCAATGTTCAATGAATAAAAATGTGTAAAGGAGAAAAAGGAAATACTTGGACGCACCTGATAGGTGCAGTTTTTGCGCTTACTTCCATGTGGGTTATCTGGCCTGCTGTCAATGCAGGATGGCAGATGGCTATGGGCGTTATCTTTTTTATTGTAGGAATGTTCCTGATGTTCCTCAGTAGTACCATCTATCACTGGCTCAGACCCGGTAAGGTAAAGCAGGTTATGCGCAAGCTGGATCATATCAGTATCTATGTCATGATAGCCTGCAGCTATGCTCCCATCTGCCTGGGTGTGGTAGGTGGTTGGTTGGGTTGGACCGTTTTTGGATTCCTGTGGGCAGTGGTGCTGGGAGGTACCTTCTATAAGATATACGCCATTGGTAAGTACCCCAAGTTGTCCTTGGCTCTTTATTTGCTGATGGGGTGGAGTGTGTTGCTCATCCTTAAGCCCGTAATGGAGCGCCTAGAGCCTGTCTCTATGGCATTGTTGGTAGCCGAGGGTATCTTCTACACCTCGGGTACCTATTTCTTTGCCAACGATAGCAAGAACAATTTCCATGCCATCTGGCATGTCTTTGTCCTCTTGGGTGCTATGGCCCATTTCCTGGCCGTCCTTACTATTGTAGTCTGAACAATCCTCCTACAAACGTGGCGTCAATCTTGGCTCCACGTACGGCTTTGCCCGTTGCAATCTCCGTGCGGTAGATCCACAGGCCGTCGGCTGTAGAGATGGGGGCATAGACATAGCCACCTTCGCACAGAGCCACAAATCTACGTCCGCCCATTCCGCTGTGCAGGGGGATCTCCTCTATCATCTTGCTTGTCTTGCTGTTCAGGTCAATAATCACGCTTCTGTCTTCCGCATCGCTCCATGCGCCGGCATTCTGGTTGGTGGAAACCTCAGCATATACCTTGCTATTGCCAAGGTAGAGCCAGTGTGCCACCTTATATCCTGTAAGTGCTTCGTAGTCGAAGAAGTAATCCTCATCGAACTGCATCTCGCCAGCCTTAATGCGAAGAAAGCCGCTGTGTCCTGCAGTCTCCGAGAAACCGTTTGTCAGAGAGGTGTTTGACATACAGTACAGGTCGCCGTTCTCGTCTTTCTGGAATCCGTTAAAGGCATTCCAGCTGCCAATGTTACCTGTTCTGGTGTCCGTGATAAGACCCTTGAACTGGAACTCAGGATAGCTGAATACTGCTACGTAGGCAGTCTTAACCTCTGGGGTGGCAAACGTATTCTGGTTCATAGGCACATAGCTTACGTAGATGTTGCCGCCGGCATATTCCATACCTGTTATGCTGGGCCAGTCAATATCGTCCAGCGGAGCTATGGGCGTTGTCTCCACCCTTCTCTCTATAGCCATTGTGCGGATGTTAACGGTATAGAAGGTCAGGTTCTGTCCTTTGGCTGGTGTAGAGGGCAGTTCCAGGGCAGCCATTGTGTTGGCATCCACCTGGCAGAAACCGGTAGGTGTGCTGTTGAACACAAAGTCCCCCGTTTCCTGCAGGTATCCGTTGTCATCCCTGCGTATGCCCGTAGCATTTGTCACGCCCATTCCCCCTATCGAGAATACTGTACCTTCGGCTTGCTGATAGTCGCGATAGCCGTTCTGCTCCAGTCCTTTGGCGTATGCGTTTATGGTCTCACCGCTCATCAGATCATCGGCTGTTACCACATAATAGGTGGTGGTGCCTGCTGATGTGATGCCCAGTGATAGTACATAAGGTTGGAAGGGCACCTCCATGCTGCCCATATCCTTGTCACAAGAAGTCAGAAGTGCCATGCTCAGGCACATTGTCAGTATAGGATTGATGATATTTTTCATTGTTTCATTTATTTAAGTTTCGGAATCTAGGCTTCCTTTTAGGGGCAAGGGGCAAGTGGTTAGGGGCAAGAGGATATTTCTGCATATATTTTTCCTTCTCTTCCATCAGCCCTCTGTTTGTTTTTTTTCTTTATCCCTTATCTTTTTTTTCTAATCTCTTGCCCCCCGCTCCTTGCTCCATGCCCCATGAAACAGAGGAAGTGGAACTTCCGAAAGTTGAATCAATTACATTTTAGGAAGATAAACACGGAAGGTTACGTTAAAGTTTCTGCCCGGTTTCTGCAGGCGGTAGTTGTCGTAGAGCAACTCGTTGGTGATGTTGTTACACTCGGCAAAGATGCTGTACTTGCCGTCTGCCATTGTGTAACCCACAGAGATGTTGTGTGCCGTCTGCGTGGGAATCATCTTCTTGCTGCTAGGGCGGCCAAGGCCGGGGAAGCCCAGGTAGTACTCGTAGGTGTAGTTCATTGAATACTCCACGCTCAGGGTGTTGCCCTTGTGGAAGGCATTGTGCCAGTCGTAGCCTGCATTGGCATTCAGGAAGAAGTAGGGGATGTTGGGCATGCGCTGACCGTAGGATACGTTGGCCGTTGGCTCTGTCCCCACATAGCTGTTCTGGTTGGTGATGAACTCCTCCTTGTCGCGAATGTCCTGATAGGTAATGCTTCCGCCCACATGGATAGTTTTCTTGTAGTCGTAGCGCAGCGAGCCCTCCACACCATGAGTAACAGCCTTTCCGATGTTCTCGTATGATGTTGTCGGGTCACTTGTCAGGCTTACGCCTTTCAGGATGAAATCCCTTGTGTTGCGGTAGATGTAGTTCACCTCAGCTGCAATGTTGTGCTTGCCTACCTGTCTGTTCATCATCAGACCTATGTTCAGGTTTCTGGACATCTCAGGGCGTAGGTCGGTGTTGCTCTTCTGAATAAAGCCGTCGCCGAACATCTCCACGGGTTCCGGCATGCGGTATGCCTGCTCAAAGCTAACCTTACCCTGCAACCAGGGCAGGAAGAAATATGTGCCAGCTGCACCATAGCCCCAGTTTGTCTGCGAAGCCTTGATGGTTTCCCATCGCTCTGTGGCCAGGAACTGATCCAGCAGTTTGTTGCTTGATGTATTCAGGTTATACAGCTTGCCGAATACATTCACGTTCCAGCGGTCGTACCTCAACTGGTAGGAGAGGCCCGTAATGTTCTTCGTCAGGTATTGCGGAATATTGTTCATGGGGTTGTCCCTGTGCTCGCGGTCGTCGCTGACGCGCTTGTTCGAGCTTACCAGATGACTCAACAGGAACCGCTGGTGTTCGCCCAACAGGTAGCTTAGTGATACATCCCCCTGCCACTGGTGCATCCGTATCTCCGCATCCGTCAGGTAGCCTTCGCCTCTGCTGCCTGCAGGCACGCATTCCCCCAGCCAGTTGTACCTCAGCGCAGCCGTATCCACGTTGTGCGTATTCACATAGGCATAGTTCAGGTAAGCCTCCAGGTCGAGTCCTGCTGTCAGCAAGTCTCTCTTCTTGTATTTCAGTCCCGGCACAAGGGTCAGGCTGTTTGTCTTGGGCTTTCCGTACACGGCATCCATCGTAGCACCCGTCTGGTTCTCGTGACTGTCACCGCTGGCAATAAAGGTCAGCAATGCATAGTCAGCCCATGACTTACCTACCAAGCCTGTTTCCATTCTGACGCCACCGCCCAGGTATCCGTCGTTGAAGCGCTTTACCCATTCCTCTCCTCTCTGCAATCCCGTAGAAAGGTCAACAATAGGGGCATATACCTTATAGTTATTATCCGAGTAGTTTAGGAATGCGTTGGCCTTCAGGGTGAATCCCGTTTTCTGGTCTGTGTAGGCACCGTTCACACAGGCTCTGTGCGTATTGAAGGAACCGTAGCTGTAGGCAGCATCCACATAGTTGGCTTTTCTGCGTGTAACAATGTTGACGGCTCCGCCCAGCGCATCTGCCGACAGGGTTACGGGCAGCGAGCCCTTGTATACCTCAACGTAGTCAGCCATGTTTGCCGTCAGCGTAGCAAGGTTAAAGCTGCTTCCGAAGTTGTCCATCGGCACCCCGTCTATAAAGAACTTCACCTGATTGCCGCTGAAACCGTTCAGCGCGAAGTTGAAGGAGCTTCCTAGTCCTCCAGTCTCACGTATCTTCACGCTCGATACGTTCTCCAGTATTTTATTCAGGGATTTCGACTTGGCGTATTCGCCTTTCATATCCACTACACTCACGGCAAAGGCTTGCTCACTTTGTAGTCTCGCTTTCGATTTTGCCGTTACTGTTACATTATCCAGCGTTGTTGTCCTGAGTGAATCCTGCTCTGCCAGTACGGCTCCTGCTGCTGTTGTCAGCAGTGTCATGGTTAATAATCTTTTTACCTGTATCACAATTATTTATGGTTTTTAATTTTCGGCTGCAAAGGTACGGCTATTTCATTGTACTGGAAATACCCTAATCTGATGATTTACTATCGGCGGAAATCACGGGTTGTAATGGTAAGTGGGTAGTGGGTGTGTCTTTTTTAGCAAGGGAGTAGCAAGGGGGTAGCAAGGGGCATGGTAGCCAGCCCGGAGTAGATGGAAATAGCCTCCGGAGTCTGCACGTGTTACCCCCAGGAGTCTACACGTGTAGGCTCGGGGAGTGTGCAAATGTAACCTCTGAAGTCCTATTATAAAACCCGCATTTATCCCTTTTTTTGAACCTTGAGGAAACCTTGAGGAAACCTTGAGGTACACATGAGGTACTCCTTAGGTGCTCCTTTGTCTCTTTTTAGGTGTTCCTTTCCCCTTTTGTCGCATAGGCGTAGCATAGACGGAGCGAGGGTCGAGGTTAGAGGTGCAAAAGCCTCTAGCAGAGCATGAAGAGACTAACACTTTTTCCGCGAATCTTTTTGTTGTTTCAGATTCTCTTCGTATTTTTGCAGTGTGTTCCGCTAGGAATGCAGACATATTTGCTCTATAGCCACACAATCACCACCGTAGGATGCGAGCAAATACACATTATAGGAGCTGCCCCATATGGGCGCAGATTTCTCCCGTATATGTGTATGGTTTGTGGTGAACCGTGTGGCGTATGGCGAAGGTCTGCGCCTTTTCTGTATTATTAACCTCTAAACAATAACATGTATATAAAGAAATCAGTCTTATTGTATTCATTACTGCTCTTGCTTACTTTTGCTTGTTCGTACAATACGGACGACAAACAAGATCAAAGTGATAGTCTTTTGGAGGATGCAGAGGCCATCTTCGAAAAGAGCCCTAAAGATATTCAGCCCGAAGGAACTTTTGTGGCTGAAGACAATACATTCTACAAATCGTTGACGTTTAAAGGAAAAAGAACTGTTGTCGTCCGCGACGCTATCTTTGGAATGGATTTTCCTTCGGAGTATGATAGGGACGAAGAATTCCTGCGTGTTAAGACTGACAAGTCAGATTTGTTATTTGAGATTATTTCAGAGGATACCATTAAGGGTGAAGGCTTTGCTGAAGGTTTATATATAAAGGAATAAGCATATGAGTACAGAATTTATTATCGGAACAATTATTGGATTAATTGGTCTTGTGCCTGTTGTTATCCAGTTTTTCCATTGGATTAGGAAACCTAAACTCAGTGATTTGATGAAGAGATTGGTTGATAAAAGTCTGTCAACTAAAGCTCATAGGAGAGTTCTTAGGAAAATGAACCGTAAACTCCTGCCTGTTGGCAAGCATATTTCTTCTGAATACATCAATAGTTTTGTGTTAAATAAGAGGGGCAAAGAAGAGGTCTTTGCTGACTTGTGCATAAAAAATGGCTGGGAACCTACCAAGGAGTTGTGCCTTATGTTCATGAATGCTGATTATCCAACTATTCGGGGGAAGTATTTGAATATGAATAATAGTCGTCAAAACCTAACAGGAAGCAATGAGGATAAGGGAGCGGAGTTTGCTGTTGCAGAAGAAAAGGCAGAGAGCCATGAGGTTGTATATTTGTCAGCTTTGCTTGAAGAACGCTTCCCAGATTCTTTTAACCGTTTGATGTCAATCTTTAAAAAGCATGATGTGGATTATTGTCTGCTAAAGGGCACAAAGGATATCTGGTGCAAGGATTATATGCCAATCCAAACAAGAAGTGGCAAGTTGATTCAGTTTCGTTATGATCCGTCGTATCTGAAAGGAAAAAAAGAGTGGGAGGTGTCTCGCTCTGATACGAGAGAGGTCTGTATGCAGAATGGATTGGTAACAATAAATTCTAATATAAACCTTGATGGAGGTAACGTGTTACTTTGCTCAGACCGTGCTATTGTTTCAGATAGGATTTACACGGAGAATCCCGAGTTTCCAGACAAAGAGCAACTGGTCCAAGAACTTTCAGACTTATTAGAGGCAGAAGTTATTGTTATCCCTGCTCAAAAAAGTGATATGACGGGTCATGCAGATGGTATGGTAAGATTTGTCGATAGAAATACCATAATTGGTAATAATCTGGCAGATGAATATAAGTATTGGCGCGAGGGTATGCAAAAGGTAATCAAGGAATATGGACTGAAATACATAGATATCCCATTCTTTGAAGCTAAAGATCCCAAGCACCCCTTAAGCGCAGTTGGAATATACGTTAATTATTTGGAACTCAAGAATCTGATAGTTCTGCCTGTTTTCGGGAGGGAAGAGGATGGACAGGTTCTTAGTATCCTAAAAGAAACCTTCCCTGCGAAAACTATTGAAACTGTCAATTATAACGAGGTTGCGCAGGAAGGTGGATTGCTAAATTGTACGACATGGGTTGCTAAATTTAAGACAACATGAAAATATTCTCATTAATTATTGTTACGCTATTAGGTAGCACAATTCAGATTGAAAGTCAAGACGTAGTAGCACGACTAGCTGCTACTGATATGGAAGTAAGTGTTATCAATGAAGTTGATGGTAAGGGTGCGCAGGATACCGTAAAACCAGTTAGAACGCCCCAATCTGTTACGGCTCTCAAGAAAAGCCCTCATTTGCAGTTTATGGGCATGCCTATTGATGGTAATTTAGAAGAGATTGCTCCTAAGCTAATTGAGAAGGGGTTTAGGCAATGTAATTATAATAAGAATTTCTTTTCTGGTAGGTTTTATGAAACTCTTTCGGATATTAATGTTTATACGGATGGTACGACTGAAAAGGTTAATAGTATAGAAGTGAGCTTCTTTACTGGTGTGAACGGATTAAGCGAAATCCAAATGATATCTCTTTATAATCGAATAGTAAGAGGGTTAAAAAAGAAATATACTACAGCAAAGTTTTCTCAATTAGATGGCAAAATACTATTAAGTATGCCTTTGGGGTATATTAGTTGTGAAATATATAATTTGAATTTCCCTCGTAACTTTGGTGGAGGGACTTACATTAAATTAAGGTATGTAGACAAGGCAAACACTTCTAACTATTCTTTGCCTCGTCTAGATAAAGCAGATGATGACCTGTAATAGCTGATGGACGCTGCTTTTTGAACTCTTATACAGAGAATGTGACTTAAATACGGATAGTTTGCACGTTAAATACTCCTTGAATTCAGCGTGAATTCGATGGGTTTGGACGCTGAATACTAAACGGTGTGTATTTCCGCTACCCTTAATACTCTGTCTTGTCTGCCTTTTCTGTCCAGAGGCGGAAGGTGTGGATAGCCTCTTCGTGCAGTAGGGGAATGAGGGGAACGGCACGTTGGGGGATGGGGCGTGCCAACTCCTCGTAGATGAAATCATCTGAGAAATTGATGTCACGGGCATCGTAGCGGGTATTGCCATAGTAGATGCGACCGATACGTGCCCAGTAGATGGCTCCCAGACACATGGGACAAGGTTCACAGGATGTGTAGATGACACAGTCTGAGAGATCGAAGGTGCCCAGCAGACGGCAGGCTTCGCGTATGGTGTTTACCTCGGCATGAGCTGTAGGGTCATTGTTTATAGTCACGCTGTTGCTGCGTCCGGCAATTATCTTTCCGTCTTTAACAATAACGGCGCCAAAGGGACCTCCTCCGTTCTTGACACTCTCGTTGGCCAGGCGGATAGCTTCGCGCATGAACATCTTGTCCTGCTCTGTAATCTTGTTAGTCTCTTGTTTCTTCATGACATTAATTCTTGTTTGTTATGACAAAAGTACAATAAATACCCGAAAAAACGTATGCCATAGCTGTTAAATTTCGGATAAGGACAAAAAAAAGGGCTACCGCTGTAGCCCAACCTTTGTTAACCTTAAATCTAATACTATGAAAAACACACATGCAAAGGTACGCAGTTTTTTTTAACCTGCAAATATTTCGACAATAATAAAGCCGCTTTGTAATGTAATTTAACACAAATTAACAACACAAAGCGGTTTTTGCATGATTTTGCTGTTCATTATGACAGCAAATCAAAAGTTTTTGGTTTCTTTTTATTCTTTGATATTTGGCTCTTCCAGACCATATCCTTTCTTCTTATCTACTGCCTTCAGATATACAGAAATAAGTAAGGCGGCAATACCAAGAGTTGCCAGCATAACAAGTGCCCAAGTGTAGTTGAGATCGTGGGCAGATGTTCCTTCGGGATTGGTGTTGTTCAAGACCATACCAATGAGGGCGGGGAAGAGACCAAGACCGATGTTCTGAATCCAGAAGATGGCAGCATAGGCAGAGCCGATAATCTTCTCGTCTACCAACTTGGGTACTGAGGGCCATAAAGCAGCAGGAACCAAAGAGAAACTAGCACCCAGCACAAGGATGGTAACGTATGCCACAATGGTTCCGCCTACTGCATTGCCCTCGAAGGCAGGCAGGATAAAGGCGAAGGTGAGGTGGCAGATAACCAGCAGGATGCTACCCAGCATAAGCATAGAAGCAGCCTTACCCTTGTGGTCTACATAGCTACCCAAGATAGGAGTGATGGCAACAGCCAACAGGGGGAATACGGCAAAGATGGTCTCTGCTGTACCACGCATATAACCCATATAGCAGTAAACTACTAGGGCTACAACGGCAACGCCCATGAGACCGTACTTCATGCCTTTCTTCTTAGAGAAGTTGCTGGCGAAGGCACAGATAGCTACAACCAGCATAATGATGTACTGAACGATGGTTACAGAGCTGTCGGCCCAGAAGGTGCCTTCCTCGGCAGGGTTCAAGGTCAGGTTGCACTGCAGCATGTTAACGGCATACTTCTGGAAGGGGAAGATAGCTGAGTAGTAGAGTACGCACAGCAGGGCAACCAACCAGAAGCCAAGGCTAGAGAAGATCTTGCCCAGGTCGGCAATCTTGAAGGGATCATCCTTCTCTTCTGCCTCACCGGTCTGTGCATCCAACTTCTGATCCATGAAGAAGTAAACAATGGTCATGATGAGGGCAATGCACAGCAGCACTACGCCAAAGGCTACAGAGCGACTGACGCTGACCTCGCCGCCTAACTTGGCAAAGTAGGGAGAGAATATCATGCAGGTGGCAACACCCAGGCGGGCCAAAGCCATCTCTGAACCCATAGCCAAGGCGGTCTCGCGACCCTTGAACCACTTAACAATACCACGAGAGACTGTGATACCTGCCATCTCAACACCACTACCGAAGATCATGAAGCCGCAGGCTGCCAGCTTAGCAGAAGCGGGCATACCATCGCAGAAGGGTAGGATAGCACCTATGATGGGCAGATCGCCGTTCCAGTTCAGGTTGTTGGTGAACCACTGCTCCAAGCCGGTGCCTACAAAGGCATCGCTGACAGCGTACCACTTAATGATACCACCCACCAGCATTACTGCACCAGAGAGTATGGCTGTGAAGCGGACACCCATCTTGTCCAGGATGATTCCGGCAAAGATGAGGAAGAAGACGTAAACGTTCAGGAATACCTCGGCGCCC
>JAEEGK010002208.1_pt1 | contig 48646 bp, 30 predicted proteins | sample 8958771 | NCBI WGS metagenome assembly JAEEGK01 (sample SAMN16246547, study PRJNA631951) | gut metagenome | biome: gut microbiome; feature: rumen; material: SC-attached | host: Bos | place: Iran: Karaj | collected 2018-10 | reverse complement strand
GTACTGCGCACCGTCGGTCGTTGTGACAACGGCCTTTAGATTGTACTGGCCGGTATTCGTTGGCGTGTAGCTGACGGAGTATGGGGCCGATGTCAGCGTCTGGTAGCGAGAACCATTAACGTAGAAGTCGATGTGGTCGATGCTCTTGGACTTCATGCGGGCGGTGATGTCAATGGTCATGGGGGTGTTCATTTCGCCACGCAGCGATGCAGGCTTGATATAGACCGAAGCCTCTTTCTTCATGCCGGGGAAGGGACTCTTGGCAGTCTTGGCCGTATCGCTCTGCATGTATTCGCGCAGCCAGGTCATGGCAGGACGCTCCTTGCCGTTCTTGAAGAGGCCCGAGTTGCCGTCGGTGGTCCAGGTGGCACCGTAGATATATCCCCAGAGGGTGATGCCGGCACAGTAGTCCTTCTCCCACATATAAGGTATTTGCTCCTTGTAGCGCTGCAGCTGCAGGTTGTCGTCAGCCGTGCCGATGTCGTACTCCGTGCTGTACATAGGCATCTTCAGCGCATTCTGGATCTTCGTCTCAGAGGTCTTGAACTTGTTGAAGTCACAGTCCGTCAGGTCATGCGACTGACAGCCGTAGGCATCGATAGGTGCTCCGGCATCACGCAGCGTACGCACCAGGTCGATGTAGTTGTCGGTATCCCACTGGAACGTGTTGTAGTCATTATAGATGAGGATGGCATCCGGCCAGCGCTCATAAGCCATCTCGAAGGCCTTGATCAGCCAGTCGTAGCCCGTCTTGCCGCCGCCGCCCAGCGAAGCCTTGATCATCGGGTTGCCCTGCTGGTGCATACCCACGGCCTCGTTCACCACGTCGATGAGCGGCAGGGAGGCATATTTGTTCTTCACGGCGTTATACCATTTCACTACAGCGTTGTAGCGGTCGTTCACAGGCAGCGATTCCAGCCAGCCGGGATACTGAGCTCCCCACACCAGGGCGTGGAACTTATAAGTGAAGCCGTGCTGCTTGGCATAGTTGAAGGCACGGTCGCAGCCCCAGTTGTAGCTGTTGCGCGTACCCTCCACCGAGCCCCATTTCGACTCGTTCTCACAAGTGATCTGGTTCCACAGCTGGTAGAACGGTGCCACGCCTCCTCCGGCATCCACGTTGTAGCGGGTGGTGATGTTGCCCAGAAACTTGTCGGTGTTCGACGACAGCTGTGCGCTGGCCTTCGTTGCCGGGAACGAGAGGCCTAGCAGGGTGAGACACATGCAAAGAATGGTTTTTCTTTTCATATTACAGACTTGGTTTTAGTTGTTTCGTGCTGCAAATATAGCAAATTATTACGGCATGCGAAAGGAAAATCCGATGTTTTTTTAAAAAAACACGGTGTTTCCCTTTGTACGTTACGCACGCGAAACTTTTTGATACGATTCAAAAAGTCCCAACAACACACTCAGGCAGTTCGGCTGAAGTCGAAATCCGTCATGTAATGATCGAAAGACACACCGTCAGTACTGCCGAAATGAATGTGGAATTGAGTACGGTTCCAGTTTATCCCTCATTTTTTCAGCAATTGGTTACACGGTTACAGTTGTAACCATGTAACCTTTTTCCTGTAACCGACACTATTGTTTCATACAAACCTTTGTTAATCAAATGCTTACAAGCAAAAGTTACACAACTTCTCCCCTCTGCGGTTACATGGTTACAACTGTAACCGTAACCATTCAGGGTGTACTACCCTAGAAAAAGTTGAATGTTCTTTCTTTAACCCTGCCATAGGTTGAATGTCTGTCAGGTACATATAGATTATGACGCATAAACATATAGATTACAACGTGTAAACATATAGATTACAACGTGTAAACATATAGACTACAACGTGTAAACATATAGACTACGGCAAGGAAACATATAGACTATAGCTCTTGCTTGCCTAGTAGGCGATTTTGTTCACGCCCGTCAGCCACTTTGATGTGCTTAGTAAGCGACTGTGTATAGCAATCTCCGCAACTATTGTGACCAAAGTCGCGAACGGGCGACGTCAAAAGCACCGGCGGGCTTCTCGTTGGGACACTAGATTGCGAGCGGACAGCCTATTTTGCCTCCATATCCCTGCGGCTCTTGGACTTCGTCACCAGCGATACACCACTGAACACGAGGATCACGGCCAGCGCATGGGTCCACATCAGCACGCCCAGACCTGCCAGTACACTGACGACGACGGCCACGACGGGCTGCACGTAGTTGTAGGCAGCGACAACAGTAGGACGAAGGATCTTCTGCGCCTTGATGATCAGGATGTAGCCGATGAACGTGCCGAAGACGATGACATAGGCTGTCTCCAAGAGGGTCTTCGCGGACCACGGCTCGCTGATCACCGACCATGTGTGGGGACCGGCCAGGGGCAGCAGGATGACAGTTGCCCAGAGGAACATCCATTTGTTGACGGTGAAGATGCTGTAGCGCTTGACAAACTTGTTGAACAGCGACAGATAGAGGGCGTAGGAGAACTGAGCTCCCAGGCAACAGAGATCACCACGAATGTCGCCCACCTTGTCGCTGGCATGCGACATAGACGTTAGTATCAACATCAGCGCTCCACTGCATCCCAGCAGCACGCCCAGCACTTTCTTGCTCGTGATAGGTTCCTTCAAGATGAGTGCTGCGAGAATCATGGCGAAAATCGGCATCGACGTCGTGACGATGCTGGCATTGATGGGCGACGTCAGCGATAGTCCGATGGTGTAGCCGCACTGGTTGCACACGATGCCGAAGACGGCGGCTCCGGCGAAAGTCAGCACATGCTTCAGGGGCACATGCTCACGCTTGGTAAACAGCGACGCTATCCAGAAGAGCAGGGCACCGCCCGACACTCGTAGCATCACCATCGAGGGGCCGTCGAGCCCATGAGTCATCGCGTCCTTACCCAGTGGTGCCATCAGTCCCCAAATGGCACAGGCTGCAAACATCGACAGATGGGCCAGCAGGGGTTCGCGGTTGTTTCCTGAATGATTCGATTCCATACGGGGTGCAAGATTTCAGGCGCGTCCGGCTAGCGAGTGAGGCTGCCAGCGAAATGCTCGATGTTGGTGTAGCCGCCACCCAGGGTATAGTCGCTGGCATCGTCGCGCTTCGGGTTCAGGCCGTGAGCGCGCTCCCATCGGTCATCCATTCCGTCACGGTCGCGGTCGTAGCGCTTGGGGTGACGGGTAGAGGGCAGGTCGCCAATGCCGCCCACGCTGTCCTCATTGTCGATGAAGGCTCCCTCGACGCCCAGCGATGAGAGCTGACGGATGACACGCTGGTCGTGGATGTCGCGGTGGAGGGATGCTCCCGCCTGTGCTACGACGGTATGGTAGGCCTGCTCAGCCGTCTCTACCCTCATGGGGTGGCTGGTGATGAAGTTGGGACGATCCATGCGTGTGGCTGCAGGATGAGCATCGACGGGAATGCCGTTCAGAAGTCCGTCGCGGTTGCCGTCGAAGAAGTTGCCCGAGCAGTAGAGGTGGTCGGTGGCGGTCCAGTTGTCGAAATACTTCTCCGAGCCGTTGGGGCCGGCTATGAAGTAATTGTTCATCAGGTCCTGGTAGTTATCGCCTGCCGAGTGCCCTCCAACTACGCCATTGCCGTAGTTGTAGACCACATTATTATAATACTGCACGTAGCACTTCATCTTCGGGTTGCGGCTCTTGTTGTCGGCCCACAGACAATGGTGGATGGTCCAGTGACGCGTACCGTCGGTGATGGCTCCGAAACGCTGCGGCTCAATACCCTCGCTGTTGATGCAGTACTGCCAGGTGATGCTGTCGGCATCCTTGATGTGGGCATTGTCCCACGGTCCCCAGGAGAGCGAGCAGTGGTCGAGGATGAGGTTGTGGCAGTAGTCGAGCGTCAGCGTGCACTTCCCTCGGCTGACACTCTTGCCTCCTCGCATGCGCAGATAGCGGATGACAACATTGCGGGCGTTAGTGGCGATGACGCGTCCGCCGTAGATGGTGATGCCGGGCGAGGGTGCCGTCTGTCCTGCGATGGTGATGTCGCTGGCAATGGTGATGTTCTTACCCGTGATGTCGATGATGCCGCCCACGTCGAAGACGACAAAGCGTCCCGGCTGGCTGACGGCATCGGCGAGCGATCCCGGACCGTCGGCATTGAGATTGGTGACGTGCACCACAGGCCGTTCGCGTCCGCCTGAGGCATAGGCGCCATAGCCCTCGGCGCCGGGGAAGGCGGGCTGCTGGGCCTGCATGGCGGCTGAGGTGAGCCCGAGCAGAAGTAGCGTGGTGAAGAGTGCTAGTTTCATAAACTGCGAATAATAGTGTCGTTAGTGGTTGTCGGCGATAATATGATCGTCATCTAAATCTGCGACAAAGGTAGCAAGAAAATTTCAAAGAACTGACAAAAAAACGTTAAATCTTCTGCTTTCGTGCAAGATTTAAGGCTTTCTGCGTTTATCTTTGTAGAGGTATTAACCAGTTATACGATGAAACAAACAAAGGACATCCTCATATTGATGCTGGCTGCGATGCTATGCTCATCGTGCGCAACAATCATATCAGGCAGCTCGGCCAAGATCCATATCGACGGCGATGTCGACGAGCCTGTAACCATAGCCACCTCCAAGGGTGTGTACAGAGATGTGTCGTTGCCGGCAACCGTCGAAGTCAAGCGTCGCAGCCTTGGTGGCCAACACATACAAATCATCTCCGAGAACTATGCTTTCAGCGACATCGTGCTGAGCAATTCCTGCAATCCCTGGGCCATGCTGGATGCTGCCTATGGAGTCCCTCTCATCGTCGACCTCCTTACCAATGCTGCCAGCGTGCCGACTCAGGATCACTTTTTCATCACCCCCGACGCATCACGCTCTCAGGCCGACTCACTGCATCGCGCCGACTCGCTGCGACTAGCCAAGGCGGAGGAAGACTTGAGGCAGGCACGCCTGCGGGCACGGCAGTTGCCAGAGCACTTCTACAGGCATGAAGTGCGTGGAAGCCTGGGATTTGGACGCTGCCAGACTGAACACGACAGGGACAGGATGCTCGACAGCTATCTGAATCGCTATGAGCTGACGACTGAGGGTGAGTGCTTTGACCTCATCGGCGATGCCTACGTGCAGACAGGGCTGGAGTATCACTATCGGCTCAACAGGAAATGGGACATAGGAGTGCTGGCCGACTGGAGTATTTCGCGAGAGGTTTATTCTGCGTACTATAACTTTTCAGGTGACATTATTACCCCTGAAACCCATCCTGACGAATATGCCGACGGTACTGAGTTTTGCCGTTTCTTCGTTGTTGCCCCGTCAGTGAGGTACGTTTGGTACGAAGTAAGCGGCTGCCGCTGCTACTCGCGCATCGCCTTAGGGGCGCTGCGCCATCATCTCACGTTCGACTATAAACGTTATCCCTGGGTGGACTACTATTCTCCCGATTACCGGTCGTCCGACGAGCAAAAGCCATTCTTCACTGACAGTATGGACAAGATAAAATGGCGCATGGCCTACCAGCTGACCGCCCTGGGTGTTGCCTTTGGCGGCGACAACTTCCATTTCTTCGGAGAACTAGGCTACGGCAACCTGGGAGTAGTGCGTCTCGGTCTTGGCTTCGTATTCTGATTATTTCCATAAAAAAAGCAAATAATAAAGCCGTTTTCTTTTCTGTTTAACGATTTTTATGTATCTTTGCGGCAAATATTCGCAGCATCATGAAAGAAAGGACATTCGTCAGCTTCGACTGGGCTCTAAAGCGCATCTTGCGCGACAAGGCCAATTTCGGCGTGCTCGAGGGCTTCCTCACCACGCTGCTGAACTTCGACGTAAAGATACACCGCCTGCTGGAGAGCGAGGGAAACCAAGACCGCCGGGAGTCAAAATACAACCGTGTGGACCTGCTGGCGGAGAACGGCGACGGCGAACTGATACTCATAGAAGTGCAAGGCGAGCCGGAGTTCGCCTACTTCCAGCGCATGCTCTTCGGAGCCTCCAAGCTCGTCACCGATTATATCAACGGCGGACAGAACTATGAGAACGTGAAGAAAATCTACTCCGTCAACATTGTCTACTTCGACTTGGGGCAGGGTGACGATGTGGTCTACCACGGCAAGACCGAGTTCCGTGGCATCCACAAGGGCGACCTGCTAAGGCTCAGCCCCTACCAGCAGCAGAAATTCGAAGTCAGCGACATTTATGAGCTCTATCCTGAATACTACATTCTAAAAGTGAACGACTTCAACCAGTGGTCACGCGTGCCCTTAGACCAATGGCTGTACTTCCTCGCCACCAACGACATACCCGACGATGCCGATGCCCCAGGACTGAAAGAGGCACGCGAAAAGCTGACCATCATGCAGATGAGCCGTGAGGAACAGCGTGCATACGAGAGCTACTGGATGGATCGCCATATCCTTGAAAACACCATGACCACCGCACGCGGCGAAGGGAAGTTAGAAGGGTATGAAGAAGGGAAAGCGCAAGGAAGAGAAGAGGGAAGGAAAGAAGGAAGAGAAGAGGGAAGGAAAGAAGGAAGAGAAGAAGGAAGAACCGAAGGTGCACGCCAAAAGGCATTGGAGATAGCCCGAAAGATGAAAGAACAGGGAGTTCCAGATGAAAGCATCATTGAAATAACCGGCCTGACCAAAGAAGAATTATCAGGTATTTAACTAATGAAGAAGATAACTAACAACTGAATGATGAAAAGACATTTTGTGCTGCTGGCCGTACTACTGATGACGGCTCTGGCAATGCACGCACAGAAAAAAATGTACGTGCCTGACGAATGGAGAAACCCCTGGCCATCGGACTCGCTGCTCTATGCCGAGAACGACCCTGACAACAAGTACACTTGGTCGAAGAGCCGATCGGTGGAGTCGGACAATGTCATCGTGCTCTGGGACAAGGGCTACGGATCGACGCTGCCCTCGAAGTCGCCCTCAGCCTACCGCGTCGACGAGCAGGACCTGCTGAAGAAGTGCGAGGAGTTCTACGATCTGGAAATCAACAAGCTGGGATTCGTCGACCCTGCCACGACTAACCTGCGCAAGTACAAGGTGATGGTGCTGCTGAATCATACCACGGAGTGGGTGTGCTACGGCGGCGGCTATGACTTTGAGGTGAGCGCCCTGTGGCTGGGTCCGTCGGCCTGTAAGCCCGTAGGCCACAGCGTGGCGCACGAGGTGGGTCACTCGTTCCACTATATGTGCTACTCAGACCATTCGGGCAACAACCATCGCTCGTCGTCGACTGACAATACCGGCTTCCACCTGGCATGTGGCAACGGGCAGGCTATCTGGGAGCAGACGGCACAGTGGCAGGCTGCACAGTCGTATCCCGGTGAAATGTTCAACCAGAGCATCGGCGTATTCCGCCGCTCCCACAACTATGCTTTCTCTCATGAGTGGCATCGCTACCAAAGCTACTGGATGCACTACTTCCTCTGCCAGTACTACGATGACATCACTACCGTGGGACAAGTGTGGCGGCAGCCTATGACGGGGCAGTCGGCAGGTAACGGCACCGACTTCAACCAGGCGCTGATGGCCCTGAAGGGACTTGATGCCGTGGGACTCTACAAGCTCTACTACGACTATGCCGCCCATCTGGCCACATGGGACATCGAAGCCTGCAAGCCCTATCGCAACAACTATATCGGTGACTTCGACTATCGCTGCGTGATGACCGACGACGGCAGCTATCAGGTGGCATTGTCGAGCACGCCACAGTCGACGGGCTTCAACGTCATTCCACTGGAGGTGCCCGAGGCAGGACAGCAGGTGACAACTCACTTCACTGCCATGAGGGCAGCGTCAAAGTTGGCCGAGGGAGACCCTGCCGAGATGCTCAACGGCGAGACACAGTGGGGCAAAGTCAACCGCACGATGTATATCCGTCCTGCATCGCCCAGCCAGCGCGCCTTCCGCCTAGGCTATGTGGCACTGATGAAGGACGGCTCGCGTCGCTACTTCAATGAGGACAGCCTCTACTGCCAGGGAACGTCGGAGGTGACCGAGGATGTGTCGATGACCGTCCCTGAGGGCACCAGCCGCCTGTGGATCATCGTCTCGCCCGCACCTAAGAAATACGTACAGCACAAATGGACAGAGCAGGCCGAGAATGCCGAGCACTGGCCCTATCGCTTTTCGCTGGAGGGCACCAGTCTGGGCAGTCGTGCCGTGGTCTATGTCAGTCCCAAGCTGGACGGACGTGAAGAGGCCGACATCACGCTGACCTACGATGTGTACATGCCACGCCGTTCAAACTACGATGCACTGGGGGTCACCATCGGCGGTCAGGCGCTGGCCATGCTGGGCACTGCGCTGCAAGTTAGCGCTGCTGATATCACCGCGAAAATTCAAAATTATGCAGCTGCCGGCCCCTCCGTGGGTCGCATGATGTTCTATCCACTGAAGCCAAACACACTGGAGCTTGTAAACCGGGGCAAGACGGCTAACGGCTACGGACACTGGTTCAATGCCAATGGTGCAGTGTGCGAGTATAGCGATGCAAGTGCATCTCTTTATAGCGAACCCCAAATCTCATCGATGACCTTCAACATCGGGCAGTATCCCAATAGATGCCAAAACGGCAAAACTTACACCATCGGTCAGGGCTTACGATACAAGATCTCTGCTGACAAGGAGGCTGTGGCGCGCTTCGTCTTCAGAGTGCATATCGACAATTCGAAAACGGGCGTGGAGCTGGCTCAGATAGATTACGACGACCCCACTGGAGTGACATCAATAGAAAATCGGACATCCGCAAACAGCAAATACTATGACCTGCAGGGCCGCCGTCTGCAGAATAAACCTGCAAAGGGACTTTATATCAAGGACGGACAAAAATACATAAGCAGATGAAAATAGGAATCATAGTAGCAATGGACCGCGAGCTGCAGCAGCTCCGACAGGTCTTTGAGGGCAGCCAGGTCATCGTCGAGAAATGCGGCATCGGCAAGGTGAATGCCGCCCTGGGCGTGCAGCGCATGATCAACGAGCATCATCCTGACTGCATCATCTCGTCGGGATGTGCCGGTGGCAATGGCGACGAACTGGAAGTGAGAGACGTGGTAGTGAGCACCGAGCTGGCCTATCACGACGTCTACTGCGGATCAGCGATTGACAGCGGCACGCAGTATGGGCAGGTACAAGGTTTGCCCGCACGCTTCCAGGCCGCCCCCTACCTGCTGCGCAAAGCCCAGGAACTAGGAACTTATTCCTCATCGTCAAAGATTTACCCAGGCCTCATCGTCACGGGCGACTGGTTTGTCGACTCAAAAGAGAAGATGCGCGACATCATCGCCCACTTCCCAGAGGCAAGAGCCGTCGACATGGAGTCGGCTGCCATCGCGCACGCGTGCTATTTAAATAAGGTACCCTTCATCTCGTTCCGAGTGGTGAGCGACATCCCCCTGCGCGACACCAATGCCTCGCAGTATCATGATTTCTGGGCACAGGTAGCCGCACAAAGCTTCGAGCTGACACGCACGTTCGTTGAGTGCCTATAAGGCCTTTTTCTGCAATAAATGTAAAGCCGTTTCCTTTTTGCACGGGCAAAAGGAAGCGGCTTTTGTCAATGGGAAATACCATGCGGTGTCAGCATCAACCTATGAAAATAGCACAAATATGGCATTTTCACACCCGAAAAGAACTATTTACCTTTTTTTAACTCAAATCATATACTGATGTATGCACAAAATGCCTACCTTTGTAAGCAAATTAAAACCAAAATATCTTATTCAACCAACCAATCTAAAAAATTTCTATTGCTTATGAGAAGATTATTACTTATGCAAATGGCGCTGTTCCTGTTGACACAGGTGACAAACGCTACAGAAATTACCTACAATCTAGGAGCCGGCTCCAGCAACTATGGTACAGGTCAAAGCCGTAACGAGACCTACGACGTAGCCCTTAGGATAGAAGACCCCGCCCTTGTTGGCAGTCAAGTGAAGGGCTTGCGAATCTACTTCAGTTCGGCAGATGGAATCAGCGATGCAAAGGCCTGGCTATCGACTGAGCTTGCCGTAAAGTCACAAAAGTTTACTGGTGCCAATATTGAGACTGTCGATTTCACTGCAACAGAGGGTTTCAATGAGGTGACGTTTGCCCAACCTTACACCATTACCAGCGACGGACTCTACGTGGGCTATTCGCTGCTTGCAGCCAAGGATGTGGCAAAAAAACCCATACGAGTGACGTCAGTCTATGTGCCAGAAGGCTTCTACATCCACTCATCAGGACTCTATCGCACATCCTGGCATACCATCGGCGACGAGTCGGGTAGCCTGGCCATTGAAGTAATTCTCGAAGGCGATTTCAGTGCTGATGCTGCTACAGCAGTCAACGTACCTGAGGTGAACTCAAAGACTAATGACGAGAACAGTATCTCATTCGAGGTGATGAACCAAGGTCTGAACGGTATCGAGAGCATCGACTACACCATCGAGGTGGGGGGACAAACCATTGACTATCATACTGACCTGACCAATGCCCTACCTGGCATCTATGGCCGGAAGAAAGGACTGACGGCAGCACTGCCTATAGTATCAACGAAGGGTGCCTACGACATCAACGTCACGGTGACGAAGGTGAACGGACAGGAAAATGGCAGCAGTAACGGTACAGGAATAGGCAAAGCCAATTTCTACAATATACTGCCTGTAAAACGCCCCGTTTGCGAGGAATACACAGGTCTTTGGTGCCAGTGGTGCCCTCGTGGCTTCGTGGGTATGGAGCTGATGGGCGAGACCTATGGCGATGATTTCGTGGGCATTTGCTTCCACAACGACGACCCGATGGAGATTATGCCTTCCAGCTCGTTCCCTGTCGGCATCAGCGGATACCCCTCTGCAGATGTAGACCGTGTGGCAGTCATCGACCCCAACTTCCAGAGTCTGCAGGCTGCCTGGCTCTATCAGCGTGACCAGTTTGCTCCGTTGGCCATTGACGTGGAGACAGAACTCGAGGGTGACGACTTCAAGATTACCGCCCTCGTAACCTCGCCTCTCGATATCGACAACGACAAGTACCAATTGCAGTTCATCGTCACCCAAGACGGCATGCAGCGCAGCAACTGGCAACAAGTCAACGCATACGCAGGCCGCAATGAATATAAGGATGGTTATATGGACTGGTTCTGCGAGCAGGGTACATATGTCACCGGACTGGTCTACAACGATGTCATCATCGCTTGGTCGGGCAAGACTCCCATCGCCAATTCGCTGCCTGCACACTTTGATAGCGATGTGGCTGAGAGCTACACATATACCTTCGACCTCAACGAGGCTGTCACTACCTATGCAGCCAACCTTGGACAGTCGCTCGTGCAAGACAAGACCAAACTGAAGGGCGTGGTGCTCATCATCGACACCACTACTGGCGAGATAGTGAATGCCAACCAGGCCTTCGCCAACACCACTACCAGTATTGACCGCCCGGCCACGAGCCTTGACGAAGTGGTCGCCTCGACAACCTTCTTCGACATGCAGGGACGCCGTGCGCTGAATCCACGTGGTGGCATGTTTGTAAAGGTGGAGACTCTGCGCAATGGCAAGCAGGTTGCCCGCAAGGTCGTGATGAAGTGATAATGAAGCCGAGCTCGCTCATTCTTCATTGAGCGTGAGCGAGCTCGAGCTAAGTTCAAACTCGTAATTAAATGAAAAGTTCAACACATTATTATTAACTAAAAAATTCATAACGTATGAAAAAGTTTACTTTTTTGTCAGTAGCTCTACTTTTGGCCGCCAGTCAGGCTATGGCCCAGTTTTCAACAAGTCCTTTGGTTCCCCAACTGAAGCAAGAGTCGACAGGCCTTAACATTGCCGCTAAAGCACCCACCAAGGTCAAGGCTCAAGTACCCGAAGCTCCAATCTCAGATCGCCCTGCAGGCAAGTTCTACGAGGTTTTTGGCGGCTTCCACTATGTTGCAAGCAACAACGGCATGCCCTACATTTCCTCTTTTTCTAATCGTCCCAGCGAGATAGTTGAGGGCACCGACGGCTACGTCTACATCAAGAACATTCCAGCCCTGCTTGGAGCCCAGACTTATATACAGGCAGAGCGCGGCGAAGGCGACACCATCACTATCAAGAAGCAGATCGCCTATCTTGCAGGAACTACGGAGTACTATACAACTTTGGCCAAGTGGGACGACGAGACCAACACAGTGATAGAACAGCCCGATGCCACCATTAAGCTCATCTATAAGGATGGTGAACTGAACTCTATCGAAGAGGACAAGGATTACACCGGCCTACTTTTTGCCTACATTTATGGTAACGACGAATCAGGATGGACATTTGGAGGAGGTGAGTTTAACCTGCACTTTGAACCTAGCACAGATGTGAAAACCACGCTGCCTGAGGGGCTGGAGCCTGAATACATGGTCATCAAGACCATCGATGCCAGCGATGCTACGGAAGCCTTCGGCCGCATCAATGTAGCCTTCACCGATACCGAGGTCTATATCCACTGCTATGAAGACGCCTATGCAAAGGGCACCATCGAGGGTGATAAGGTGACCTTCGAGGGTGGACAGTATCTGGGTTCCTACTATGGCTACCTGCTCTACTTCATTCCTGCCTATGTGGATACCATTTACGCTGACGACGGATCCTACAGCCTAAAGGCTATTAAAAAGGATAAGATTGTGTTCGACTACGACAAGGAGGCTCGTCACTTGAAGAGCAAAGACATCTTTATCGTCAATGCCGGCAAGGATGATCTCCTCGCATTGAACATTTACTGGGCTCCAGAAATCTATCCTTTCGTAGAGGTGGCAGCCGTGCCCGCCGACCCCTGGATCAGCAGCTATGGCAATGCACTGGAGAGCTCAGGTTACAACTATGCCATGTTCACCCTTCCCAACTACGACCGTGAAGGCAATTACATCGATGAGAACAAGATGGCATACAAGGCATATATCGACGACGAGCTATTTATTTTCTCACCTGAAGAATACGAAGGGCTGGAAGACGACATGGAAGAGGTTCCCTACGGCTTCCGCAACTCGGGTGGAGGCATTACTCCCTCGTACTTTATGTTCTATTTCTACCCTGACAAGAACGTAGGTATTCAGAGCATCTATTATGGTGGTGGTGAGAGAAACGTCTCGAACATTGTCTTCAAAGATATCGTCACTGGTGATGTTACCGTAGTACCTGATCCCGACGTTGTTACAGGCATCGCCGCAAATCTGGGCAATCAGCAGGTGACGGGGATCAGCTATGCCGACCTCTCGGGTCGCACCGTCGGTGCCGACAGTCGTGGTCTGGTACTGGTGACCGTCAAGCGTGCTGATGGTACTCAGAAGACCGTTAAGGTCCTCAGAAAGTAAACTCACAGCAACTTCAATTTCGATATAGGGGGTATGTCAAAACAGGCATACCCTTTATGTTTTTCCCTTTTTGAAAGGTGCGAGTCGACTGTTAAAGGAAAATAATTTGAGGAAGATTCGTTTATTACGCAGTTTATTCGTACCTTTGCAGGCATGATGAACAACGATCCAAGCTTTACTATCGACCACGAGCGACTGCAGCGTGGCACCAGTGTCTCAAGGATGAAGAAGCTTTTATCTTTGCCGCCCAATCTTGTGAGGGAAGGAAAGAAGGGCAGCACAGTCTTCCACGACATCACAGGCCTCCCGGCCGACGAGTATTTCTGCACTTGTGACCCTGAGGGGCAGAGAGTGGGCAGCGGAGGAGGGACGGCCTGGCTGCTCAGACAGTGTTATGAGCACGAAGGGCGGGGCGGCTCGTTCTTCGAGTGGCTTGCTGCCGAGAAGCGCATCCTGCTCCATGCCGGCGGACAGAGCCGCCGACTGCCAGCCTATGCCCCATCGGGAAAGATACTGACACCTGTGCCCGTGTTCAGATGGGAACGCGGCCAGCGGCTGTCGCAAGACCTGCTCTCACTGCAGTTGCCGCTCTACGAACAGATGATGCAAATGGCACCTGAAGGGCTGAACACAATGGTGGCGAGCGGCGATGTGCTCATACGCACCACCCAGCAGCTGCCGCCCATGCCTCAAGCCGACGTGGTGTGTTATGGTCTGTGGCTCGATGCCAGCGTGGCATGCCATCATGGTGTGTTCGTTTCTGACCGCCACTCACCGCAGACGTTGAAGAAAATGCTGCAGAAACCCTCCATAGAGCAACTGAACGATATCCAGAGCCAGCATTTCTTTCTTACTGACATCGGTGTGTGGATACTCAGCGACAAGGCTGTGAAACTGCTAATGGCTCGATGTGGTGCCGAGAATGATTCTTCACTCTTCACTCTTCGCTCTTCACTCAAATACTATGATCTCTACGCTGACTTCGGGCGCGCCCTCGGCACAAACCCAGATGTAGACGACCAGGAGCTGCAGCAGCTCTCAGTGGCCGTGGTGCCGCTGACGGGTGGCGAATTCTATCATTTCGGCACCTCTAGGGAGATGATCTCATCGATGGTGACCCTGCAGAATGTGGTGTCCGACCAACGGCGCATCATGCACCACGACCGCAAACCCCACCCCTCCATCTTCGTACAGAATGCCATCACGAGGATCGCCTTCAACGGACGGAACAAGAACATCTGGGTGGAAAACAGCACCGTGGGCCAACGATGGACGCTGACCACCGACAATATTGTGACTGGAGTACCCGAGAATGACTGGCAGCTGACACTGAGCCCCGGCCAGTGTCTCGATATCGTGCCCATTGGCAGTGATGCCTACGCTGTAAGATGCTACCACATCGACGACCGCTTCGACGGTGAGCAGCAACGACAGCTACTCTTCCCCGTGCTTCGTTACGATGAGATTGAACCGTGGCTCACCTCACAGCAACTTCCGCCTTCCGCTATCAAGATGAGCGCCGAACAGCTCTCATCGGAGGCTAACCTCTCGAGACTCTTCGAGCAGCGACGGACATATCGCAACCAGAACTGGCCTGCACTGGCCAGCAACTGGAAGCACAGCGTGTTCTATCAACTCGACCTCGATGATGCATCAAGGGCTTTCAAGGAAGGAAATATCCCTCTGCCACCGCCACTTGGTGACGACGCCCCGCTGATGACGCGCATCCATGATGCCATGTTCAGGGGCGACAGCAACATGGCTTTCGGACTCCTGCGCCAAGGAATCATCCGTCAGCTGGAGTCGGAGAAGCAAGCTCCGCGACTCTCCGTCTGCCACGACCAGATCGTATGGGCCCGGAGTCCGGTACGCATCGACATCTCCGGCGGATGGACCGATACACCCCCCTTCTGCCTGCTGGAAGGAGGCAACGTGGTGAACCTGGCCATCGAGCTCAATGGCCAGCAGCCCCTGCAGGCTTATGTGAAACCCTCGTCTGAGCCACAGATAATCCTACGGAGCATCGACCTAGGAGCTTCGGAGGTGGTGCGCACCTATGACGAGCTCATGCAATATAATAAGGTGGGATCGCCTTTCTCCATCCCAAAGGCAGCACTCGCACTGGCTGGTTTTGCTCCGCAATTTGCTGCTCAGCGCTTTGCATCACTCGAGCAGCAGCTGCAGCATTTTGGCGGAGGCATTGAGCTCACGCTACTCTCAGCCATCCCTGCCGGCAGCGGTCTGGGCACCAGTTCTATCCTTGCTGCCACCGTGCTGGGAGCAGTCAGCGACTTCTGCTCGCTTGCATGGGACAAGAGCGAAATAGGCCGCCGCACCCTTGCACTCGAGCAACTGCTCACCACAGGAGGAGGATGGCAGGACCAGTTCGGAGGCGTGCTGGCAGGCGTGAAACTACTGCAGACACAGAGCGGGTTCATGCAGGAGCCACTAGTACGATGGTTGCCCACCGACATCTATACCCAGCCGGAATACCGCCAGTGCCATCTGCTCTACTATACAGGCATCACCCGCACTGCGAAGCAGATCCTGGCAGAGATCGTGAGACGTATGTTCCTCAACAATCACAGCCAGTTGCAGCTCCTCCGCCAGATGAAGGAGCATGCCCTAGATATGTATGAAGCAATCCAACGACAGGACTTCACTCTGATGGGACAGCTTCTCAGGCGTAACTGGCAACAGAACCAGATGCTCGACAACGGCACCAATCCTGAGGCCGTACGCTGTCTGACTGACCTTATCGATGATCTCTGCCTGGGCTATAAGCTGCCGGGAGCAGGAGGAGGAGGCTATCTCTATATGGTGGCCAAGGATCCTGATGCCGCTGCCCGGGTGAAGCAGATACTGAACGACCATCGCCTGAATGCCAACGCACGCTTTGTCGACATGTCGTTGTCGACAAGTGGTCTGCAGGTCAGCCGCAGCTGATACACAGCCAGAAGCCGACTAAAAAGAAAGGCTCTCTGGCTGTTACTCTCTCTTTTTCACAAGAAAAACAGCGAAAAGTTTGCGTAATTCAAAAAGAAGAGTTAACTTTGCCGCGTTTAAATACATTATCTAACTAACAATAAACGCTTATGATGAAAAATTACATGAAAATCGTGGCCGTTGCATTGGCAATGATGACCACAACAACAGTCTCGGCTGTGGAATTCCCATGTGCGAAGGCTCCCGTCGACGGACAGACCTACATTCTGGCCAGTCTATCGAATCCCACCAACTACTGGACACGCACATCATGGGATGGAGCTTACTACCTGCTGTCGTATAACGATGCCAAAGACAAACTAGGCACCTTTACGGCTCATCAGGCAGAGAACGGCTCGTGGTACTTCACTGTGGAGAATGGCGAAGAAGGCGTCAGCTTTGGTGGTAACACCTACTATGGAACGACCTACGTGGGCATTCCTGCTGGCACAGACAACATCAACGCCGCCCTCTACGATCCTGCCTACTGGATTGTGGAGAGCTCTGATAAGGCGGGGTTCTACATGCTCAAAGCCGGCGAGGGTCAGGGCAATGACCTTACCATTGGCGGTTATCTGCACTTGAATGGAGGTAATCAGTATGCCATCATCAACGAGTCGACCAGTGCCTGGTTCCCCGATTACTATGGTGGCATCCAGGTGGATGAGAACGGCATTGCCATTTACGACGAAACGGGGTTTGTCATTCCTCTGAATCCCATTTCGCGCTATTGGGCTTTCATATCGCCTGACGACCTGGACGCTTACACGCTGAAAATCGACCTCTACAGCCTGCTTCAGGACATCGAGGACAACTACCTCACGCTGCCTGACTATGCTGAAGGGTTCCAGGGGGCTCTTGACTTCTCCCTACCCTATTATAATAAGGCTGACATCACGGCCGACGACGTAGATGCCGTCAAGACTCTCGTTAATGCCAAGATGAACCTCTACAAGGAAATCATCAATGCTATCGAACTGCTCAACAACGGCAATCCCAGCGCATCCTTCAGCAATGCCATCAACACTGCCGTCAGCACCTTCAACACCAGCAACGACGCTGCTGTGCTCAAAGCCGCCCTCGCAACCCTGCAGGATGCCGAGCGGATATACGTTATGGCTACCGACGACCTCACCGCACTGGTGAAGAACAACAGCTTCGAAGACCTGCAGTCGCAGGGAGGCAACATGACGTCTGGCGTGGCCGCCGCTCCTTATGGATGGAATGTCTATGTGCGTGGAAAGCAGGTGACTACCGCTTCTGAGGTTCAGGCAGCAGGAATCACCGCCTGGCACGGTATCAACAACGACGCTGAGGGAGCTCTCGATGGCGACTATGCCTTCGGACTCTGGACAAGTGGCGTGCCTGAATACGAGATTTCTCAGACCATTGAGGGGCTGGAGAATGGTACATATATCATCAATGCCGCTCTGATGGTGGGTGCCAACGGCAATGGTTCGCGACGCACCACACAGCGCATCTTCGGCAACCTGAACTCCACCTATTTCGCCGGTCCTTATGATTACGACGAGAGCCGCCTGGATCAGGGTGAGGTCTATGGTTTCCAAGGTCTGGAAGAGCCTGTCACTGACCGCATGCTGCAGGAGATGGAAGTAAGAGCCTTCGTTTACGACGGCACCCTGACTCTGGGCCTGCGTACCAATGGCGACATTGCAGCCGCCAATCGTACTTCCAGCAATGGTGCTGGTGGCGACGGATGGTTCAAGCTCGATAACTTCCGCATTCTCAAGGTGGGCTATGTGCAGGAAGATGCACTAGCCGTGTATAACCATTTCGCCAAGATCCTCACTGCTTTCAAGGATAATCAGATACAGAAGAGCATCCTGACCCAGATTGACCAGCTCACTAAGGGCAGCATCGGCACTGGCAGCACTCAAGAGGAGATTATCGCAGCCATCCTTGCACTGAGAGAGCTCTATCCTTTGGCACAGTCGTCGGTGAAGGCCTACGCCAGCCTGGAGGAGGCCATCAACAAGGGCTATGCCGCCCTGCTCGACTATCCGCTCAGCAGCTATATCTATGACTTTGGCGACATCATTATGGAGGCAGAGGATATGTACGGATACTGCCTGGCCGGCGAAGAGGAAATAGCCGCGATGATAGCACGCATCATGGAAGGTATCGAGGAGCTCAAAGCCACCGCTGTCGGCCTGGGCGACATCACCTTCATTCTGAAGAACCCCGGCTTCGAAGACTTGAGCAATCAGGGTAATACTGAGAGTAACGGATCGGCTAATCCTCCCAGTGGATGGACGCTGAAGGTCAATGGTGAAGTGGTTACAAGCGCTCCTGGCTTCGGATGGTGCGCCATCAATAATGGCGATGCTATTGACGTCACTGATGAAGACGGTACCTACTACGACCACCAGTATACTGAAGGCACTCATGTGTGGGGCATCTGGAACGGCTCTATACCCGAGATTGAGCTCAGCCAGACGCTCAAGAACCTCCCCAAGGGAGCCTATACGCTGAAGGCTGATGTTATGGTGCAGAACCAGTGGGCAGGCAACTGTCTCACCACACAGCGTATCTTTGCAAACGACTATGTGCAGATGTGGGGCTACGATGGCTACTACGAGATGAACATGCCAGCAGACGCCCTCAATGCAAAGGCTCTTACCTATGCCGGATACTCCTGCGACAAGGTTGACGGTCTGATGGACAACCAGCAGCCCACGTCTCTGCTCCGTCCGATGGAGGTACACTTCGACGTGCTCGATGATGGTGTAGCAGTCATCGGATTCCGCACCAACGGTATCAATCCCGACGGCACTCCGAGCGACAACGGTCACGGATGGTTCAAACTCGACAACTTCCGTCTGAGCTATGACAGCGAGGAGCTGCTCAGCGTCGACGGCATCGAGCTGCAGAAATCAGCAACCACAGCATTCTATTCACTTGACGGACGTCGTCTGCAGGCTCCGCAGCGTGGCATCAACATCATGAAGACTGCCGACAAGACGGTGAAAGTGATGGTGAAATAAATGAAGTAGGAATACTTGATTGATGAAATGTGCGCCCCTGCGACTCATGAGGAGTTACAGGGGCGCTTCTATTTCACGTAGGGGCTCCATAACAAAGGGGCGCTGACGCATCAGGGGATGAGGAATCTTCAGGTCAGGCTCATCTACTGTAAGATCATCGTAGAGGAGAATATCAATATCAATGGGACGGTCATGATATATGCCGTCCCTTGATTTTTGTTGCCTTCCCAACAGCCGTTCTATGCGCTGGGTGGCTCGCAGCAGACGTCGTGGTGTCAGTGTGGTTTGGCAGCAGACAGCAGCGTTGAGAAACTGGTTGGAGGACTCAAAGCCCCAAGGTGCCGACTCACGGTAGGACGACCGTCGCACCACAGCCCCGATGCGCTCTTCAATCAGTTGGCAGGCGGCGTCAAGCGTTGCCTTCCGGTCACCCATATTCGAGCCTAAGCCCAAATACACAATATGCATCTCAACCCTCAAATCTCAAACCTCAAATCTCAAACCTCAAACCTCAAATCTCAAATCTCAAATCAAAATCCCATCAGTCGTCGAGGATGAGCATAGCATCGCCGTAGCATCCAAACATAAAGTTGTTCTTCAGCGCCAGTTCGTAGGCCTCAAAGACAAGCTCGTAGCCGCCGAAGGCTGCCGTGAGCATCATCATAGTCGACTCAGGGTGATAGAAATTAGTGATGAGGGCATTGCCTAATCCAAATTCATAAGGCGGGAAGATAAACTTATTGGTCCATCCGTCGAATTCCTTCAGCATGCCGTCGGTGCCTACTGACGACTCAGTGGCGCGGGCAGTGCTCACTCCTACGACACACACTTTGTTACCTGCCTGCTTAGCCTGGTTCACGATTCGGCAAGCCTCCGCACTGATAATGACCTGCTCGGAGTTCATCTTGTGTTTCGTAAGGTCTTCCACCTCGATGGGGTCAAAGGCACCAAGCGAGCAGTGCAGGGTGACGAAGGCGTTGTTGAAGCCGCGTATCTCCATCATCTTCATCAGCTCACGGCTGAAATGCAGGCCGCTGGATGGGGCTGTGACAGCACCCTCGTGACGGGCAAAGATGGTCTGGAAGTTCTCCATATCGTCAGCATCGGTAGGACGACGATCGACGATGTAGCGAGGGAGGGGTGCAGATCCTAGCTCAAACAGCTCGCGCTTGAACTCATCGTGCGGACAGTCGTAGAGGAAGCGCAGGGTGCGGCCGCGGCTGGTGGTATTGTCGATGACCTCAGCTACCATAGGCCCGTCGCCGTCGAAGAAGAGCTTGTTGCCGATACGAATCTTGCGGGCAGGCTCTACGAGGACGTCCCAGAGACGCAGCTCTTCGTTGAGCTCACGCAGGAGGAACACCTCGATTTTGGCGTCAGTTTTCTCCTTTGTGCCGTAAAGACGGGCAGGAAAGACCGCAGTGTCGTTGAACACGAAAGTGTCACCTTCGTTGAAATAGTCGATGATGTTACGGAAGATGAGCGGCTCCTGGGTGTCGTTACCCTCAAAGTCCTTCTGCCAGAGGTCGATCTTCTGGCTCTTACGGTGTACGACCATCAGCTTACAGCGGTCGCGCTGATAGACACGCTCCTCAGTGCCGTCTTCATTCTTGAACAAACGGTGAGGCGGATAGAGTGCCACCTGCTCCTCAGGGAGTTTGAATTTGAATTGTGATAGTTTCATCTATATATAATGTACGTTTTTTTTACGATTTACGATTTTGAGGGCCGCTCTATCTGCTGGCTGTCCAGCCACTGAGGGAACTCGTCGAAGGTGAGACAGTCTTCCAGGCGCACGTCGCCCACACGGGTGCGGCAGAGTGCTGTAAGGAAAGCCCCACTACCCAAGGCCTGCCCGATGTCGCGTGCCAGCGCCCTGATATAGGTTCCCTTGCCACACACCACGCGGATGCTCATCTGCATAGTGGAAGGGTCGAAATGAGTCAGCTCAATCTCGTCGATGCGCAGCGTCTTTGGCTTCAGCTCTACAGCCTGTCCGCGCCGCATGAGCTTGTAAGCCCTGTCGCCTCCGATGTTACAGGCCGAATATTCTGGTGGCACCTGCTGTATCTCGCCCAGGAACTGAGGCAGCGTCTGCTCTATCAGCTGCCGGGTGATATGACGTGAGGAATAGGTCATGTTCACCGTGTGCTCACGGTCATAGCTTGCAGTAGTAGCTCCCAGCTGCAGCGTAGCAGTATACTCCTTAGTGGCATACTGCAGCTCCTCGATGCGCTTGGTGGCACGACCTGTGCAGAGTATGAGCACGCCTGTGGCCAAAGGATCGAGCGTGCCTGCATGCCCCGTCTTCACCCGCTTTACATGTATCTTTCTGGATATCAAGTAGCGGATGTGAGCCAAAGCTCCGAACGACGACATGCCGTAGGGCTTGTTGATATATATAATCTCTCCTTCCTGAAAGTTCATTAATTCCTAACTCCTAATTCCCCACTCCTAACTCCTAACTCTAAACTCCTAACTCAGTCAACCATTACGAGCGAATGTCCGGTAAGCAGCATCAAAATGATGATTCCGCCAACGATGATGCGGTATACGCCAAAGGCCTTAAAGCCATATTTCGTCAGGAACGCCACAAACCACTTCATAGCCAGCAATGCTACTATGAAAGCTACGACACAGCCCAGGATCAGCATAGCGATGTTATGCGAAGTAGCCCAGCTGCTCTCTTCCTTCATCAGGTCGAGCAGGTCGAGGAATGTGGCACCAGCCATAGTTGGCACAGCGAGGAAGAACGAGAACTCGGCAGCACGCTTCCGAGTGAGGCCCTGCGTCATACCACCTACGATAGTAGCCATCGAGCGCGACACACCTGGGATGACGGAGATGCACTGGAACAAGCCGATGTTGAAGGCACGCTTCTCGTTCACCTTGTTTTCTTCCCTGCCCTTGTTGAACAGCTTGTCGCAGAACAACATAAACACGCCGCCTACAACCAGCATGATAGCCACCACCTCCACACTGTCAAGCAGCCAGTCGAGCAGTCCCGACTTCTTAGCCGCAAGGCCGATGATGATAGCGGGAAGTACGCCCACCAAGAGCAACCAATAGAAATTGTAGCGGTGCTTCAGTTTTCCGAAGGTGCTGCTGCCGGCAGGGGCGGGAGAATTGTCGAGGCGAAAGAACCGTTTCCAGTAGAGGCACACCACCGAAAGGATAGCTCCAAACTGGATGATGAAAGTGAAAGCGTGGACGAAGGCTTTGTCGCTCTCGCTCAACGACTCTGCATCAAGCCCCAGCAGATTCTGGGTGATAATCATGTGACCCGTAGAGGATACAGGCAGAAACTCAGTCAGACCTTCGACAATGGCGATGATAACCGTTTGCAACCAATCCATCTCCCTTTACTCCTTGTCTTTCGGTTTATGAACCACAGCGTATATCATCGATACGAATCCCACCAGACACACGATGGGAGCCACCTTGATACGACGTGCACTGAAGATGTCGGGGTTGTAGGCCTCCGTCGTTGATGAGTCACCACTCATCAGGATGAAGCCAATGACCACAATCAGCATCCCCAGTCCCAGCAGGATGAAGTTCATCCGTCCAAAAGCTAAATTTTTCTTGTCCATATATTATTCTTAGATTCTTAATTCAAAATACAAATGACTCTCAACTCTTATACAGCTCTCCCGCCGTCATCCGCAGGAACCTGTTCACGGAGAACAGCGTACACAGCAGCATGATGACAAAGCCAAAGACGAAGATACACACAGCCGTCACACCCAGCTCCCACCATCCGATGAACCTCGCCAAGTCGGCCTGATAGCGGTAGAAGCTATAGACGCCCGCACCCAGCACAGCACATGCCAGCAGCGAAGCCACAAATCCTATGCCGATGCTGCGCCAAAGGAAAGGATGACGGATGAACGACCACTTCGCTCCCACCAGTTTCATCGTGTGGATAGTGAAACGACGTGAGTAGATGCCTAGCTGCACAGAGTTGTTCACCAGCGTAAAGCATATAAAGATGTGGAGTATGACCAAGACGATGAGAAACAGGTTGATGCGCTGAATGTTGCGGTCGACGGCATCTATCTGGTCCTTAGCATAGATGACGTCTATCACCCGCGTGTCCTTCGTCATCGTTGTAGTGAGCCGCGCCAGCGAGTCGCTATTGGCATAACCCGCCTGCAGCAGTATCTCAATCTCTGCCTGGAAAGGATTCACTCCGGCAAACTTCACCGGGTCGTCGCCCAGCTCAGCCGTCATCGTGCGCAGCGCTTCCTCCTGGCTGATATACTTCACCTGACGGGCATACGCACTAGCCTGCAGCTCAGCCACCAGCGCCCTGCCCTCATCAGCAGTCACTGTGTCGCCCAGCACCAGGTTCACCATCATGTTCTCCTTGACATAAGTCGAGAGATTGCGGGCGGCTTGCACAGAGAGCACCACCAGGCCCAGCAGGATGAGCACCATAGTGGTGCTTATACATAACGTTACGGCCTGCATACCATGATGGCGGCCGGTCACTTTTCTTCTTCTCTTCATTTGCAAATGAGGCATACTATGCCAATTTCGATGCAAAGATACTAAAAAGTTAGGAGTTAGGAGTGAGGAGTGAGGAGTTAATACGTCCTGTTTAACATTATTTATCCTTCGGACGCAAAAAACTCTCAACTCTCAACGCTCAACTCTCAACTTTTTCGTATCTTTGCACCCCGTTATGAGTACCATCATTTATCCATCGCCCATCTTCGGACCTGTGCACAGCCGCAGGCTGGGTCTCTCGCTTGGTGTCAATCTGCTGCCTGCCGACGGTAAGGTGTGCACCTTCGACTGTGTGTATTGTGAGTGTGGCTTCAATGCCGACCACCGACCCCAGCTTCCGCTCCCCACTCGCGAAGAGGTGGCTGAAGCTCTCGAGGCCAAGCTCCGGCAGATGCAAGCCGACGGCCGCCTGCCTGACGTCATCACCTTTGCCGGTAATGGCGAGCCCACCTGTCACCCTCACTTTCCGGAGATTGTGGACGACACCATCCGTCTGCGCGACAGCTACTGCCCACAGGCCAAAGTCAGCGTGCTCAGCAATGCCACGCTTATTCATCGCCAGCAGGTGCACGACGCCTTGATGCGCGTCGACAACAACATTCAGAAGCTCGACACCATCTCGCCTGCCTATATCCGTCTGGTCGACCGTCCGCAGGGCAGCTACGACGTCCTTCAGGTCATCGAGCATCTGAAGGCTTTTCAGGGTCACGTCATCATCCAGTCGATGTTCATGCAAGGTACCGCTGGCGGCGAGAGCGTCGACAACACCGGCGACGACTATGTCCTCCCCTGGCTAAAGGCCGTTGCCGACATTGCTCCACAGCAGGTGATGGTCTACACCATCGATCGCGAGACGCCTATGCACAGCCTCCTCAAAGCCACTCCCCAGCAGCTCGACCGCATCGCGCTACTCGTCCGTCAGCTGGGCATACCGTGCTCCGTCAGCTACTGATAACAGATGAGCAGGGAAAGGGAAATATACAAGGCGACGCTGATGGGCAGCGCAGGCAATGCCGCACTGCTCACCTTTAAGTTCATCGCTGGCGTGCTGGGCAACAGCTCGGCTATGATTGCCGATGCCGTCCACTCGCTGTCCGACTTCGTGACCGACCTTCTCGTCCTTGTATTTGTGAGCATCAGCGCCAAACCACAGGATCAGTCGCACGACTACGGTCACGGAAAATTCGAGACCATCGCCTCTTTTCTCATTGGCCTTGCGCTGGTGGCGGCGGCTACGGGCATCGTGGTATCGGGCGTGCTGAAATTCCTCACCTGGCTCGACGGCGCTCAGCTCGAAGCTCCAGGATGGATAGCGCTATGGGCGGCGCTCCTCTCGATTGCCATCAAGGAACTGCTCTATCAGTATACTGCACGCAAGGGCCGACAGCTCGACTCTCAGGTGATGATAGCCAATGCCTGGCACCACCGCAGCGATGCCCTCTCATCCATAGGAGCAGCCCTAGGCATAGGCTTGGCCATTTTGCTGGGACGGCGCTGGACGGTGCTCGATCCGCTGGCATCTATTGTCGTAGGACTGATGCTGGTCAAGGTGGCCTACGAACTGCTCAAGACGAGTATCAATGAACTGACGGAGAGCTCGCTGCCTGCCGACACCGAGCAGGAGATCATGCAGATTATCCAGTCGTTCGACGACGTGCGCCAGCCTCATAACCTGCGCACTCGTCGCATAGGCAACCGCATAGCTATCGAGGCTCATGTGCGGATGGACGGACGGCTGCCTCTGAGCACCGTCCACGAGCGTGCCACCACCATCGAGCGAAAGCTGAAAGAGCGCTTTGGCGCCCACACGCACGTCACCCTCCACATGGAGCCCATCAAATAACCAGATCCTGACTCGTACGCATATTCCTGATGTCCTGAACGTTGCTGATGATGCTAAAGATGCCCGCAACCATCAGTAAGGACAGCGTGACTGCCGCCAGGACTCGGGAATTCTCAACGAACCACTGGAGAATGCCTGCGAGCAACTGACTATCGGCAAAGATGCCTTTCACTTCGAAAGAGTTGAAAAGGGGCACGTCGGCTGGAGCTGACAGCAGCCACATCGTACTGGCGATACTGCTGACGATGCCCACGACGAAGACTGCCACCATCGCCATCTTATAGCGGCGGATAGTGGCCTCCTGGTGCTGCCTGACATACTCTACGGCATCCAGTCGCCTGGTAAGCTTAGCCATAAAGTCGACCTTATCGTCGAACTGCGGCTTCTGAGCGAGGAAAAGTTCCTCAAGGGCTTTGTCTTTTGTCATAACTGTCAATCGTTCATCTTCAGTTTCTCTTTCAGTTTGTCGCGTCCTCGTGAGAGTTGCTTCTTCACGGCGTCCTCCGAGGTGTCGGTAATCGCAGCTATCTCCTTGATACTATAGCCGTTGAGATAGTAGAGGGTGATGGCCGACCGTTCCTTTGGAGGCAAGGTGCGCAGGGCGAGGTAGAGGCTCTGGTGCTCAAAGCCGCTGTCAGCCGAAGTGCTGCTCGTGAGCATCCGCGCCTCCTCGATGCTTTCCGTCGTGCGAAGGCTGGCCTTGTGGTTGAGGAACGTGTTGTAGGCAATCTTGTAGAGCCACGAGCGAAACCGCCCCATATCCTGATAGCCGGCTGAGGAGAGGTAAGCCTTCACCAGAGCGTCCTGCGCCAGGTCGTCGGCATCGCTCCTGTTGCCACAGCAGAGGGCGAGCAAGAAGCCTCTGAGTGCCTCCTGTTCGCGCTCCACCTGTGCTATGAATACTTCGCGTGTCACTTTCTGTCAGCTTGCGCCATCAGCATCTTTTCTTCTGCCTGGATCTCTTTGGCGAGCATCTTCTTGCCGAGGGCATAGTTGACGAGGAAGGCAATGCCGATGCCCAGCAGGACCGCACCGGTAAGGGCGGCAACTGTTATATCGTCAGGGTCTGAACCGCCGACAAATCCTTGCCACATGGCAATGCCCAAGAAGCCGAGACCAAGAAAGCCGGCGAGACATCCCCACAGCAGTTTCGTGAGCAGTTTCTCCTTCAGCAGTTTCTTCTTGGGCGAGATCTTCCTGATCAGCTCTTCGATGTCCATATCAGGATTCTTCTCGATAGCTGCCAGTACGATCTGCGAACGCTTGTTGGTCTCGTTCATCTGCTGGCGAACCATGAACCAGACAATCAGGATGGGGAGCACGCATCCCAGCGCAATAGGAACCAAAATATCTTCCATCATACTTTTACTTTGTTTTTATTGTTTGACTTCTGTTTACTGAACCGGTTACATCTATATAACAGGTCAGAATGGGAAAAGGTGACGTCATTGGCGCTGCAAAGATACAAAAAAAAGCCGAATAACCCAAATTACTGGCTTCAGTTGGATATTCATCACTACGCCCAGGAAGAGTTACGAACCACACGAATGTAAAGATTTCTGCCGTACCCCGCATTTTCCCTCAAGTCAGTTTTTACGTTAGTAGCGACCTTTTCTGCATGACCAAGACACTTTTTCATGCAAACATTCGCCAAAAATCCCCTCTCGGACACCATTTTCACCCTTTCCTCTTTGATTACAGATTTTTCGTAAGTCACATTTTTTCATAGACAATATATTTGGTCAAGTGGTCATTTGGTCATCTGGTCATTGGTCAAAAACGATTTCGGGAACCCCGGTCATTGCTCACTATAATATATAATTAAAATTATATATTATAGTGCCCCATTTTGACAATGTGTTTTCGATTTTGACAAATGACCAAATGACCAAATGACCAGAGGGAGTTAGGAGTTAGGAATGAGGAGTTAGGAGTTAGGAATGAGGAGTGAGGAGTTAGGATTGAGGAGTGAGAAGTTAGGAGTTAGGAGTGTAGGGGTTAAGAGTCAAGGAGTGTAGACGATAGTCTTTTTGCAAAGGCAATAACATCGCAGCTTTAAGGCTATCCGAAACATGAAGCCTGCATGGAAGAAACCCACTGGGCGCAAATTTGCGCTCGTTACCTACAAAGACATTACAGCCCGCGCATTGTCCTGCTACGCCTTGATCAAGACCGAGTGCCGGCACAAGACGCTGAAAGCGTCTCCGCTCAATAGCCGAGGGTACGAGCGCAGCGAGCACCCCCGGATATAGAGCATAGCCGGAAAAGCACTCTGAAGGAGTGCCCCCTCATCGGATGGGCGACCCATTCAGGGTCGATTTTTCTGTCGCATTGACTTACCGGGGGTGCTCGCTCTGCTCGTACCCTCGGCTATTGAGAGGTGACCGCGTTGCGGTCATACCCCCTGAGGACTGTGCCAACTGCGATGTTATTACCTTTCCATAAAGTAATGATAGGCTGATGACCGCAGAGCGGAGACACTTTAGCACCTTGTGGTCAAGTGGTCATTTGGTCATTTGTCAAAATGGATTTCGGAAGGGCAATAACATAGAAGTCGTCCAACTCGTGCGCAGCAGCTCCCCTCCCTTGTAGGCAATCGCGAGGAGGGAGTGATTGGGGAGCGAAGCGACGGTGGGGCGAAGCCCCTCCCCTTGGAAGGGAGGGGAGTGCAAATGTCTAAACTCCTAGACTCCTAATTCCTAACTCCTAACTCCTAACTCCTAACTCCTAAAAAAATGCCTCCCCCCATTCGTAGACCGCAACGGAAAAGTCGTACCTTTGCACCAGATTCAAGAAAGCCACCCCAGACCGCACGCCGCACCTTACGAGCAGAAGCCTCACACCTTACGGGTAGAGGGCCCACACCTTACGGGTAGAGAGGCAGCACATAGGTAGCCAGCGGTAAGACCTACAACGAGGAGCAGAGCAGCGGAGACAACGAACCGAGACCGTAGCAATGACCTGAGCAGACCTCCATTTTGATTTTTTAACCTTTGCTGATGCAAGTTTTTTCAACTTTAAGGATTTATTCTCATAGAAAACCATTAATTTTGCAAGCGATATGAAGAAAAGAATGATGTGGACAGCCATCGCCCTGATCATGATGGCAACGACAGTAGTGACGGGATGCAGCAGCGATAACGACAACCAGCTGCCGACACCTCCGCCCGACCCCATAGTGACACCCTCGACTCTGGAGCTGACCCGTGCAGAACAGGCGATGGTGAATGAGAGCAACGAGTTCGCCTTCAACCTGTTTCGTGAGGCCCAGGATGGAGTCAGCAGCCAAGTACTATCACCCCTCAGCATCACCTTCGCCCTCGGAATGCTCAACAACGGGGCCGGCGGCCAGACGCTGGCGCAGATCAACAATGTGCTGGGCTTCGCCGATACAGGCGCTGACGGCATCAACAGCTTCTGCTACAAGATGCTGAACACAGCGTCAGCACTCGACCCGCTGACGAAGGTGATGATAGCCAACAACATCTATGTCAACAAAGGCAACGAGCTGCTAACAGACTTCGTGCAGAAGGCTAAGCTCTTCTACGATGCCGACCCTGAGACCCGCGACTTCTGCGACGGCAAGACGCGAGACGTCATCAACCAGTGGGCCAGCGACCACACGGAGAAAATGATCGAGGAAGTGCTCGACGAAAATTCGTTCAACCCCAACCTGGTCAGCTATCTGCTCAACGCCATCTACTTCAAGGGCAGCTGGACCAAGAAGTTCGACAAAGCCTTGACTACGAGAGAAGTCTTCGAGCATGCAGGCCAAACCCTTGAAGTGACCTATGCCGACATGATGCACCAGACGGCCGACTTCGAATATGCCGAGACTTATGGCAGTCAGGCCCTGCGAATGCCCTATGGGAATGGATCCTTCCAGATGACGGTGCTGCTCGCGAAAGGATGGTCGAATGCATTGCCCAAAGTGCCTACTGCCGAAGAGTGGCAGCAGCTGAACCAGAAGATGCACACTGCGCTGGTCGACGTAAAGCTGCCCCGCTTCACGACTGACACCGACATCGACCTGCAGCTCATCATGACCAAGCTCGGTATGCCTGATGCCTTCGACGACCTGAAGGCCAACTTCTGCAACTTCTGCGAGCTGCCCGTCTATATCGCCCTGATGAAGCAGGTAGCTAAGATACAGGTCGACGAGGAGGGCACTGAGGCTGCTGCCGTCACCGTCATCGGTATGGATCAAAAATCTGCATTCACAGAGCCGGAAACCGTAACTTTCCACGCCAATCGCCCCTTCCTCTACGTCATCAGCGAAAAGCAGACTGGCGCCGTCTTCTTCATCGGACAGTACACAGGCTACTAAAATCAAGACGAAGACTTCAAGCGACAAGACATCAAAACGACAAAGACATCAAGACCTTCTACGTGTCTTGATGTCTTGATGTCAAAGTCTTGTTGTCTTGATGTCTGAATCCTGATGTCTTGATGTCTTTTTTGCGATGAAATGGGGAATTATTGAGCTTTTTTGTAGTTTGACTCCGTACCGAAGAGGTAGGTTGAAGGCAGTTTCCCGGTGGCATCGACGATGATTTTCTCGAAGACGATGGCGGGATCCTGGGGACGGATTGTCAGCGTGTGGACACCCTCAGCAGCCTGCGATGAGAGCTGCACCTTGCTTTCTACCACCCGTCGGGCGACGGTGGGATAATAAACGGAGTAGACATTGCGCGGATCTTCGTTGAGGCGCTCGTTGAAATTCACTACCTGCGGCTCGCTGTCGTCGAGCTGAACGGTGAACGTCAGACCACCTTTGTTGAGGAAGTCGAGCGTCGATTTGGTGACCACGCGGATGTCGGCCGTCGCCAATTTTTGCCCATTCCATCGATAAACGAGCGATGCTCCATCCACTTTTTCCGTGTAGGGCATAAGGGCTACGGCACTGCGTGTGCGTCCCATTTCGGGTATGACCGTCCACTGAGTTCCTTCGCTGCTCTTCGCCTCGAAGTAGTGCTCGGCATCCATCACCACCCTGCCGTCGTTCATCTCAAAGACATAACCGCCGGGAGTGCTGTCGTCGATGCGCTGGGTGCGAGGCATGATGTCGCGTGGGAAATTGTCGTTCCACGAGGTGTAGCCTATGTGCTTCTGGGTCATCATACCGTTCCACTTGCCCTGTGCTATGTCGTGATTGTAGGCAGCGCAGAGCAGGGAGTCGCGCTTGAAAGCCACTGCCACACGGTCGGCCCACACGTTGGCCTCAGGCGACCCTTGCTGATAGAGCTTGCGGTTCATAGCCTGTGCGAAGTACATCTGATGAATGTTCGACATAGCCTGCACGGGGAAGAGGATGAGCTGCTGATAGGCATCGCGATACTTCGGTGCCAGCGTCAGGTACTGCCGGAGGGCCTCAGCTTCAAGCCGCATGTACTCATCGGCCACCGTCTGCCACTCGCCAGTCTCCACGTTGTAGGTGCGGGCATCGAGCATCTCGGCCGTACACCGTCCGTTGAGCTTGCTCACGCGGTTGAGGATGCGTGCTGCCTCCGTAGCCTGTGCCTCGCCGAACTGCTGGATGCAGAAGGGGAGTGTGTGAGTAGCAACGACATCGTGAGTGACCGACTGAGGATTCCAGGCCATATCCATAAACAGCGTGATGGGGTACTCCATAGGCTTCAGGTCGCCCACGTTGAGTATCCACATGCGGCGGATACCATAGTCGTAGGCCAGCGTGAGCTGCTCCCACATGTTCTGCGAAGGCGTGACATTGAGCCACTTTGAGTTGCGCGGAGCGCCCACATAGTCCACGTGGTAGTAAATGCCCCACCCGCCCTTGCGGTTGCGCTCGGCAGCGGTGGGCACACGGCGGATATCGCCCCAGTTGTCGTCGCTGATGAGTATCATCACGTCGTCGGGCACACGGAGTCCGGCATCGTAGTATTCCTGCACCTCCTTGTATAATGCCCATACCTGCGTGGTCTTCTCGGCTGGCTTGCCTGTGGCTTCCTTGATGATGCGGCGCTGATTGTTGATGATGCGCTCCATCAGTTTGGTGTCGGCCTTATCGCTCATCGCCTCGTCGCCGTCGCCACGCATGCCTATGGTCACGATGTCCTCAGTGCCTCGCATGCGCTCGATACCTTCGCGGAAGAACTTGTCGAGCCGCTCCTGGTTCGTCTGGTAGTTCCAGGGGCCCCACTCCTGCCTGCGGCGTGCATACTCCTGGTGGTTGCGCGCCATAGGCTCGTGATGACTCGTGCCGATGATGACGCCCATGCGGTCGGCGGTCTTGCCGTTCTCAGGATCGTCGGCATAGAAGGCCCATCCCCACATAGCCGGCCAGAGGAAGTTGCCCTTCAGTCGGAGGATGAGCTCGAACACGCGCTCATAGAAGCGGTGGTCGCCATAGTCGGTGCCCCAGGTGTTCTTCACCCATGAGGTGAGACAGGGGGCCTCGTCGTTGAGAAACAGTCCGCGGAACTCTACGGCGGGCTCACCGTCGGTGAACACACCATTCTTGATATACGCGCGTGCGTGCTGCTCGACGGGCACGTCCATCCACCAGTACCAGGGCGAGACACCCAGCTGCTCTGACAGCTCGTAGACGCCATAGATAGTGCCCCGACGGTCGCTTCCGGCAATGACCAGCTGATGGTCGACGGTGGTGATGACGAACTTCTCGCGCTTTCCCTTCAGGTCGGGCAGCAGTCCCTGCTTCTGCAGACGGTCGATGTCGGCATTTCTGCCCAGGGTGCCTATCAGCAGCGACAAGCCTTCGCCTCCATTCTGAGTGAGGGCCCGGGCAAAGTCGGCACGAAGGTTGGCAATAGCTATCTTCACGCCTTCATCGTCCTGCTCGCTGAAGCTGATGGCATCGGTGCGCAGCGGCTGGGCATCGGCATCGGAAGAAAACACCACGAAACGGGGAGCCGCCTCTGTCGGCAGGATACTCGCCAGCGCCAGCGCCAGCATCATCATAACCTTTCTCATATCAGTAGTCGTTGTTTTTTCGAAGAGTGGCAAGACTTTTTGCTGTCTTGCCACTCCAGGGGTAATTGAATCAAATGTAGTGTTACTTCTTCATGACCTTCTCGGTGCGTACGGTACCATCACTCATGTACTTGCGGATGATGGTGACACCACGCTGTGCCGATGTGACTCGGCGGCCGTTGAGGTCGAAGAGCTCGATAGCACGCACCTTCACGTTGGAGGCCACAGTCTCGTCGATGCCGGCGAGCACCTCATCGTAGAGGGCGCTGTAGTCGACCTTGCTGGCACCACCGCAGATGTAGACGCGCACATCGCTGAAGAACGTGTGAGAACCGCTGCAAGCGTTGACACCGAGGGTGACGATACCGTCGGTGACGACGATGTCGTAGATGCCCAGGCTACCCAGGCTGCCTTCTGCTGCATAGGGGAATGCCTGTCCGATGCGGGTAGCATCGATTCTGTCGGCAACATCCTCTTCGGGAGTGTCGGAGGTCTTCACATAGAAGTAAGTGTCGTCGAGGGCGTTGGGAGCGTCGTTCTCATCCTGACGCTCACCGAAGCCGGCGCGCAGCTGATAGATACCCACGGGCAGGTCGGTGATGGTCTGCTCGACGCGGTAGCTGCCGCCCCAAGTCTGGAACATGCAGTCCTCGGCGATGACGTCAGTACCCCGCGTAGAGCCCCAGCCCCATGAGAGTCCAGGAGCGGAGTATCCCTCTGGGGTAACCCATCCGGGAACGTTCTCCTCGTTGAAGTTGATGTCGGCACGCTGCTTGTAGATGTTGGGGTTCTTGACGAACACGGTCACATCATAGGCGGGAGTGACGATCTCCTCAGTGAGAGGATCGATGGTAGCCTCGAAGAGAGCATTGTTGGGATCCTTCAGGTTCTCATAGAGAATGAGCTTCATGCGGTTCTTGATGCTGTTGGCGAGGTTGTCGTCGTCGGTCAGGGCATTGTAAGCAGCCTGAACCATATCGTCCTCCTCAGCCACACCAAGCTGCTTCAGACCCTCAGCACCCAGGCGCAGACGCTCGACGAGCACCTTGATACCTGTGTCGGCAGTCTTTGACTCACCCTCGGTGAAGAGCAGGGCAGTGGTGTTGACAAGATCCTTCAGCTCGGCGATAGCGGCCTGCAGCTCGGCATCGTCCTTGATATCCTTCACCTTCACGACCTCAACCTGTATCTCGAGTCCGGTCTCAGGATCAACCTGGGTCTCCACAACCTTCGTAGCATACTTGGCGGCAGCAGCCTTCAGAGTAGCATAGAGCTCGGTCTTGGAGAACTTCTTCTCGGCATTGTTGTCGACGATCTCCTGAGCGCGCTGAGGCAGCGGATCGTAGGTGTCGATGAGTGAGCGGTGATCGCGCACTGCCTGTGCAGCAGCATCAAGGGCAGCAGCGGCATTCTTATAGGCAGAAGGAGCAGTGTAGGTGGGACCCTCAGCCTCGTACTTTGCGATAGCAGCTACGAGTGCATCGAAAGCAGGACCTGAGTAGCGGTCGGCGCTGTTGGCATCGCGCACGGCCTTAGCATTCTCAAGTGCAGTGTTCAGCAGCTGTGTCTCTTCCACACCCACGACATTGGGGATGTAGCGGACACTGGGATTACCCAGCAAGACTTCGAAGAAGCCACCGTTACCACCCTGGTCGCAAGCGGTCCAGCGCACGCGGTAGTAACCCGTTGTGGCAGGCACGTAGCGAATCTGAGTATAGGTCGAACCCTGGACAGCACCTGTGCCACCGTTGACGTTAGGCTTGTTGTTGATCATCTCTGACACGACGGCCTCGTCGTTCTGGTCGAGAACCTCGAAGCGGCACCAAGCACCGTTGTCCTTCCAGGCTGCGGTGTTGAAGCGGAAGTCGTATTTCTTACCAGCCTCAAGCTGCAGAGCGTGATCCTCTACGCTACCGTACTCGGCATAGCCCTCACGGAAGTAGAGACCCTTAGTGAAGTCACCACCCTCGCCGAAGTTGAACAGACGTGGGCCAGAGCCGAATGAGCCCTCAGAGGTGCGGAGCTCCTCACCGAACATCACGATGAATCCCTCAGGGATACCATTAGCGGCAGTATTAGCGAAGTACTCGGCGGGTATCAGTTCCCTAGGAACGTCGTTAGGATCGTTGTCCACCTTACCGACGTTGAGCACGAACGTATAGTCACCCAGGTCATCGGGAACCAGAGGCTCCTCAGCCAGGATGTTGGTCACCTTGATGGTGTACTCACCCGTAGGCAGGTCACCGCTGTCCTTACGGATCAGCTTCACCACCTCAGCAGCGCCAGTGTTGGGAGAAACGGTCAGGGCCTTGCCGTTGATCGTAGCCTTGAGCACTGAGCAGTCAGCGGGCTTGTCGAAGTTCACGGTGAACTCCTTGATGCTGTTGGGCAGGTTGAATGAGCCATCCTCAGGATCGGTGCTCATCACGGTAGGACGCACGAAGACGAATGCATAGGCATCTTCCTTAGCCACATCCTCGTTGAGGTCAGCCTCGCCGCTCCAGTCGTTGACGTCGCCGCCAGGTCCGCTGGTATAGATAAGATGATAAGCGGGATCCTTAGGATTGGTGAAGCTCACTTCGATAGTAGCATTGTCGTCAAGAGCCTCCTCAGTGAATACGTAGAAACGTCCGTCGGCGAAGCCCTCAACTGACATAACGACCATTTCCTTGCCGTCGGCAGTCACCTTAGCGCAGCCTTCGGGGAAGATCAGACGAGACTTGCCAGAAGCCTGTACGAGAGCGGGGATGTTGGTGTCGAAACCAAAGTCCACCTGGACGATGTCCATGTAGTACTCAGCCATCGTACCATACTTATATACCTCAAACTTCAGGTTGTCGAAGAAGAAGTCGACATCGTTGTTCCTGTCCTTCGAGAGGTTGAAGGCGATGGAGTGCATCAGGCCGCCACTTCCATTAGGTCCTGCCTGAGAAGCAGTGATCTCACCTTCGAACTTGTAGGTCTGCCACTCGGTGGTGAAGTTGGGCGAGCCAATCATCTCGTAGTGGATGTAGTCGCTGGGATCAGCATGAGCCTGAGTGTCGGCAGTGCCGTCCATGCTGGCACGACGGTCGAACGACACGCGATACTTCGTACCTTGTGGGAGAATCTCGGGCAGGTTGATCCAGAACTGGGCATCCCAATCCTGAGCAGCTCCGGCAGCCGAGTGAACCATAATACCGCGGCTCTCGTTGACACCGATACCATCAGTGATGATTGAGGGGAATGGCTCTCCGCCGTTCTCCTTCGAGTAGAAGCAGCTCACATCGTCGCCTTCGAGGTCACCATTGGTGAGAAGCTCAGTCCAGCCCACTTGCTGGGCCTTACCCTGACGCTCCACTTCCATACTCTCGACGGTAACGTTGGCCCAGTTGGCGCCCTTGATGGCGTGCAGATGAGCAAAGCCCTTCTCCTTCACCATCATCTTCAGGTCGACGGTATAGGTGTTGCCATCGACTGCGAAATACCTGGAGCTCCAGCCGTTCTTCGTGTTGTCGATGAGGTGTGACTCTTCCTCGTTCTCAGCCCACTGTCCCTCGTCGACATCGCGGTTGAAGAGGAAACGTGGCGTGCCTTCGGTGACAGTCACGATCAGTTTTGAGTAGAGCGACAAGTCGGCATAGTTGATGACCGATGGGTCGCCGTAGGGCTGGCCAGTAGACTCGCCCACTACCCATGCACAATCTGCTTCGCCGGTCTTCTGAGCGTCAACGCCCCATCCATCCCATGAGCAGAAAGGAACTTCCTGCAGCGAGATGATCTCTCCGGCATTCGCTTTCGTTGCGCCCAGTGCGATCAGCACCAGTGCAAACAGCATCATGTAGGTTTTTCTCATGTTCTTTGTTGTTTTTTAGTTAATAATGAAAGGAATTATCGAAATTTGGGTGCAAAGATAAAGCCCTTTTCGCGAAAGGGCTTTACTGATTGTTTCGTTTGTTTTCGAATTTATCTCATCGTCTCAAAACGACCTTTTTTCCGTTCAGAATGTACAGTCCACCCTGCGGATTGGCCACCTGGCGACCCTGCAAATCGTAGATGACATTGTCGGCTGCAACGTTAGCGATCTGCTGGATGCCCGTAGCAACATCCTTCAACAGGAGGTACCAGACGGTGCCCTTGTTCGAGTTGTCCCAAGGCAGGCAGATGCAGTTGAGGTCGGCTTTGTCCATTTGTGTCAGGTCGAGCGTGTACATGCCATTCTCATCGGTTTGCACGTCGAGGAAGAGATACTTACCGGCGTCAGCCTCAGCATAGTCGCCGGCATTTTGCTGTGCGTCCACCTCATGGTTCATATACAGCACCAGCTTCAATCCGGGAGTAGCAACGATGGTGAGCTCGCTATAGGGTGAGAGATCAGCGATAACGTCCTTGCTCCTCTGGCCAAGCACTACTTCACCATTGCCAAGCTTGACACCCAGACGTGGGTTGAGGCTGGGGAATGCTTCAGTAAGGTCGATATAGCCTTCCGGTTTGTCGGGCTGCTCTTCGTTGACAATGTCGGGAATCTCGACAGATTCGTTCTCAGGATAGGTCTCCAGATAGACGCTGTTAACTACGACTTCGCCTGGAGCAATAGCATTGTCGCCAGAGAGGCAGATTTCGTCGCACTGCAGGATGTACTCATTATAATCATTAGGAGCCTGAGCCTCCAGTTCGTCCTTGATGATAAACTCGTTGACGCCTTCCTGAGCATAGAGCGTAAGGTTCGAACCGCCTTTATAGAAAAGGATACGGATGCGGTTGCCAGTGACGAAATGGCAGTCGACCACCAGCTTCTTGTACTTCGAGATGTCGCCAGAGGGAAGTCCTATGTTGCGCAGCTGATTGTAATAAGTTGTGCTCCAAGTGAACGTCTTGGTCGAGGCATTCCAAGTGGTGTTGGTGTTGGTGGGGTTCTCAAAGGTAGCATACACTTTCTCTCCTTCGTCATTGTAGGTCTCCAGGTAGACGTCGTTGATCACTACTTCTCCAGGAGCAATAGCATTATCGCCCGAGAGGCAGATTTCATCGCACTGCAGGATGTACTCATTGAAATCATTGGGAGCCTGAGCCTCAAGCTCGTCCTTGATGATGAACTCGTTGACACCTTCCTCAGCAAAGAGCGTAAGGTTCGAACCGCCTTTATAGAAAAGGATACGGATGCGGTTGCCAGTGACGAAATGGCAGTCGACCACCAGCTTCTTGTACTTCGAGATGTCGCCAGAGGGCAGTCCAATGTTGCGCAGCTGATTGTAATAAGTTGTGCTCCAAGTGAACGTCTTGGTCGAGGCATTCCAAGTGGTGTTGGTGTTAGTGGGGTTCTCAAAGGTGGCATGCACCTGTTCGGTCTTTGCACTTGCGCTGCTGATGCCAAGCAGGCAAATAGCAGCCACACAGAATAATTTGGTAAAGATTCTCATGTTTTTTTGTTTTATTAGTGAATAAATGGTTGTTGTGGGTGCAAAGGTAAGGCCATTTGCGTAAAGGAGGTTTACTATTTGTTTCGTTTGTTTTCAAAAATGGCTCATCATCTCAAAACTGCCATTTTTCCGTTCATTTACCATCGTTTTACACAATAAAAATGGGGCGGAGAGCGTTTCTTGTACAACAAGAAAACCAATCTGACAATGAAGAAAAGAAAAATGCTAGGACTGCTGCTTTGCATGATGTGTATGGCAGCCAGTGGGGCGAAAGTGCAAAAACTGACCTCGCCCAACGGAAAACTGGAAGTGACCGTGACTACTGATGGCCAACGTCTGACGTGGGCTGTGAGCAAAGGCGACACACAGGTGCTTACCCCCTCCGCCATTCAAGCCGTCGTCGACGGACAGCCGCTCATCAGCGGTCAGGGTAGTGTGGCACGCAAGCAACAGGTGACCTCATCCATCGCGACTCCTGTCTATCGCAAGCAGCAGGTAGCCGACAACTACGGAATGCTGGTAATGAAGTTCGCACACGGCACGACAGTGGAATTCCGAGCCTACGACGACGGAGCAGCCTATCGCATCGGTATCGGCAATGCAAAGGCCAGCCGCATAGACAGCGAGACAGCCGAGTTCCGCTTCGCCGGCGACTATAAGGCCTTTGTGCCATACGTTAACGACCTGCGCGGCGGCGAGCGCTATAGCTACTCTTTCGAGTCCTATTACGACGAGCAGCAGCTTTCGCAGATGTTTCCCGACTCCCTGGCCATCACTCCTCTCTGTGTCTGTCTGCCTGACGGAAAGAAAGCCGTAGTGATGGATGCCGGCGTAGAGGATTATCCCGGCTTGATGCTCAAGAAGGGTGACGTACATGCGCTGACAGCAGAGTTCGCGCCTTACGTGCTGGAGCAGAGCGTGCTGGGACGCGGACTGAATATGGTCTCCACGAAGCGTGCCAGCTATATTGCCCGGATATCAGGAAAACGGATGCTTCCCTGGCGTGCCGTCGTGGTGACTGACAGCGATGCCGAGCTGCTCAACTGCGATATGGCCGTGCGACTTGCTCCTGCCTGCCGCGTTGACGATATCAGTTGGATCAGGCCGGGTAAGGTGGCGTGGGACTGGTGGAACAACACCAACGTTTGGAACGTCGACTTCCAGTCGGGCATGAACACTGCCACATATAAGTATTACATCGACTTCGCACAGAAAAACCACCTGGAATACATCATCATCGACGAAGGATGGAGCGGACGAGAGTCGCTCACCGAGGACCTGAATCCTGCCATCGACCTCAAAGAGCTCGTTGCTTACGGAAAGAGCCGGGGCGTGGGCATTATCCTTTGGTCAAGCTGGCGCAACATGATCGGCAACGATGTGCTCGACGGCACAGCGGCGATGGAGCGCTATATGCAGCACTATGCCGATATGGGTATCAAGGGATTCAAAGTCGATTTCTTCGACCGCGACGACCAGCAGGTCATCCGTTCAGCTTACCGTATGGCTGAGTGCGCTGCCCGCCACCATCTGCTGCTCGACTATCATGGCCTGAAACCTATGGGCATACAAAGGGCTTACCCCAACGTGCTGAACTTCGAGGGAGTGAAGGGCCTGGAGAACGCCAAATGGGAGCCACGCAACGAGCGTGGACCAGTCAGCGACCAGCCTCGCTATGATGTGACCATACCCTACCTGCGCATGCTCTGCGGACAGCTTGACTATACGCCGGGAGCAATGGACAATGCCACTCGCGAGAACTTCTTCGGCAACTATGGACACCCCATGAGTCAGGGCACGCGCTGCCATCAGGTAGCGATGTACGTTGTCTTCGACGCTCCCTTGCAGATGCTAGCCGATTCACCCACAAAATACATGCGCGAGCAGGAGACGACAAACTTCATCAGTCTGATTCCCACCACTTTCGACGAGACGGTGGCTCTCTGTGGCGAGCTGGGCGAATATGCGGCTATTGCTCGTCGCAAGGGCTCGACCTGGTATATCGGTGCTATGACCAACTGGACAGCACGCGATTTGCTGATCGATTGCTCCTTCCTGGGTGGGGGCAGCTATCAAGCCGACATCTTTGCCGACGGCACTAATGCTGAGAAGGAAGCGATGGACTATCGTCATAGCCGCCAACCAGTAAAAGCCAGCGACAAGCTGAACATCCACCTCGCTCCTGGCGGCGGCTGGGCAGCCATCATCACTCCAAACTCCTAAAACTCCTAAACTCCCAAACTCCTAAACTCCCCAAAAACATGGAACAGAAACGATACGGACACTTCGACGATGCTCATAGGGAGTACGTCATCACCGACCCTCAGACACCCTGGCCCTGGATCAACTACCTGGGCAACGAAGATTTCTTCTCACTTATCTCCAACACAGCAGGAGGCTACAGCTTCTACAAGGATGCCAAGTTCCGCCGCATCACACGCTATCGTTACAACAATGTGCCGATGGACAACGGCGGACGCTACTTCTATCTCGTAGACAACGGCTGTGTGTGGAACCCGGGCTGGAAACCATGCAAGACGCCTCTCGACTTCTACGAGTGCCGGCACGGTATGGGCTACACACGCATCACCGGCTGCAAGAACCAGATAGAGGCCAGTGTGCTCTTCTTCGTCCCACTTAGGAAATGGGCTGAGGTGCAGAAGCTGACGCTGACCAACCACTCGCAGGAGGTGAAGCACCTGAAACTATTCTCCTTCGAGGAGTGGTGCCTGTGGAACGCAGCCACCGATATGGAGAACTTTCAGCGTAATTTCTCGACGGGCGAAGTAGAGATAGAGGGCTCTACCATCTATCACAAGACGGAATATCGCGAGCGTCGCAATCACTATGCCTTCTACCACGTGAACTGTCCCATCGACGGCTTCGATACCGATCGCGAGACCTTCGTAGGCCTCTACAACGGATTCGACGAGCCAGAGGCAGTGCTTGAAGGACGTCCGCGCAACAGCCACGCTCACGGCTGGAGTCCCATCGCCTCCCACTACCTTGAAGTCAGCCTTCAGCCTGGCGAGAGCCGTGACTTTGTCTTCCTATTGGGCTATATTGAGAACGAACAGGAAAAGAAATTCACCGCTCCACAGGTTATCAATAAAGAGAAGGCCCATCAGCTCATCAATAGTCTCGACACAACGGAAAAGGTAGACCGAGCATTCCGCGAGCTGCAGGAATACTGGGACGGTCTGCTCAGTATTTATCACGTACGCACGGGCAACGACAAGCTCAATCGCATGGTGAACATCTGGAACCAGTACCAATGCATGGTGACCTTCAACTTCTCGCGAAGCGCCAGCTTCTTCGAGAGCGGCATAGGGCGGGGAATGGGCTTCCGCGACTCCAACCAGGACCTTGTGGGCTTCGTCCACCAGATACCATCGCGGGCCCGTCAGCGCATCATCGACATTGCCTCTACGCAGTTCCCCGACGGCGGCTGCTATCACCAGTACCAGCCACTGACCAAGCGTGGCAATAACGACATCGGAGGTGGATTCAACGACGACCCATGCTGGCTCATCTTCGGAACGGTGGCCTATCTGAAGGAGACGGGCGACTTCACTATTCTCGATGAAATGGTGCCTTTTGACAATCAGGAAGGCACTGAGGTGACACTCTTCGAACATCTCAAAGTGTCGCTCGACCACGTTATCCGTAACCTCGGGCCTCACCGCCTGCCACTCATCGGGCGTGCTGACTGGAACGATTGTCTCAACCTCAACTGCTTCTCATGGGACCCCAACGAGTCGTTCCAGACCACAGAGAACAAGAGCGAAGGCTCGAAAGCCGAATCGCTCATGATAGCCGGTCTCTTCGTCGTCACTGCCAAAGAATACGTGGCTCTTTGCAAGTTCCTTGCAAAGAGAATGAGAAATGAGGAATTAGGAATGAGAAATGGTGATTACCTAGCAAGCGCAGAGTCCGCCGGTGGGGGTAATCATCATTCATCATTCCTCATTTCTCATTCCTCATTATTAGAAGAAGCCTCCCGCATGCAGCAGGCCATCGACGATATGATCGATGCCGTGAAGCGCGACGGATGGGATGGTGAATGGTATCTGCGCGCCTACGACTACTTCGGCCAGAAGATTGGCTCTCACGAGAACGACGAGGGCAGGATCTTCATCGAGAGCCAGGGATGGTGCACAATGGCGGAGATAGGCGCCGACGAGGGGATGACAGCCAAGAGCCTCGACTCCGTCAAGAAATACCTGGAATGCGAACACGGCATCGTGCTACAGAATCCCGCCTTCACCACCTATCATGTAGAGATGGGCGAGATCAGCTCCTATCCTGAAGGCTATAAGGAGAACGCAGGCATCTTCTGCCACAACAATCCCTGGGTCATCATCGGAGAATGTATAGCGGGACGCGGCAATGATGCCTGGAGCCACTATGCCAAGATTCTGCCGTCGTATGTAGAAGAGAAATGCCAGATGCTGCACAAGGTCGAGCCTTACGTCAACTGCCAGATGGTGGCAGGCAAGGATGCTGCCCGTCCTGGCGAAGGCAAGAACTCATGGCTCACGGGCACGGCTGCCTGGATGTGGCTGACCGTCTCGGAGTACATCCTAGGCATCAAGCCCGACTACGACGGCCTGCTCATCGACCCCTGCCTGCCTGCAACAGCTGGCGACTACACTGTCACACGCCGTTTCCGCGATGCCGTCTATGACATCACCATCCATCCCAACGGCAGTCAGAAGGGTGTTCGCCAGATTATCGTCGACGGCACACCCGCCAGTGGCACTCTCATCCCCTATGCACCTGGCCGCCATCAGGTGGAAGTAAGGCTTTGATAATGAGGAATGAGAAATGAGGAATGAGAAATGGTGATTACCAGGCAAGCGCAGAGTCCGCCGGTAGAAGTAATCATCATTTCTCATTCCTCATTTCTCATTTCTCATTCCTCATTCCTCATTTACTATAGTCTTACCTCCGGCACCACCTGACCATCAAGAAGATTGATGACACGCTGCGCATAGCCGGCATCACGCTCCGAGTGGGTCACCATCAGCACGGTGGTGCCCTCTTGGTTTAACTGGGTGAGCAGCCGCATTACCTCCATACCGTTCTTCGAGTCGAGGTTACCCGTTGGCTCGTCGGCAAGTATGAGCTTAGGATTCATCACAACGGCACGGGCGATAGCCACACGCTGCTGCTGACCGCCTGAGAGCTGCTGGGGAAAGTGATGGGCACGATGGCTGATAGACATGCGGCGCAACACCTCCTCCACCTTCTGCCTGCGCTCCTTCTTCGGCACGCCCAGATAAGTGAGCGGCAGCTCCACATTCTCCTCCACATTCAGCTCGTCGATCAGGTTAAAGCTCTGGAACACAAAGCCTATCTGACCCTTACGAACCTTCGTGCGCTGGCTTTCCTTCAGCTTGCCCACTTCCACACCATCGAGATAGTAAGTGCCGCTGGTGGGATTGTCGAGCAGGCCGAGGATATTCAACAAGGTTGACTTGCCACAGCCCGACGGGCCCATGATGGCAACAAACTCACCTTTCTTCACTTCGAGCGACACGCCGCCCAGTGCTACGGTCTCCACCTCCTCGGTGCGAAAGACCTTCTGAATGCTTTCAAGTTTAATCATAATCTTTTACTCTGTTTTAAGATAATCTACTGGATTGTTTGTGGCTACCCGATAGCAGCCGATACATACCACACTGAGAATGACGGCGATGACCAAGAGTGCGCCGCCAATGAAGATGACGGGCGAAAGCGTGGCCTTCTCGCTGAACTGCTCCAGCCACAGGCGGGCAACATACCAAGCACCCGTAGCGCCAATCACTACGGCAGGCAAGGCCACTTTCAGTACATCCGCCTGGAACAGCTGGAGCACATCGCTGATGGTGGCGCCATTCACCTTGCGGATAGCTATCTCCTTCTGCCGGCGAGCCATTTCGCCAGCCAGATAGCCTATCAGTCCGATAAGTGCTATCATCAGTGCCACCAGTCCGCCTATCATCACCGTCGTACGGAAGCGGCGGGCATCGGTATAGAGGTTGGTTATCAGCTGGTTATAAGGCGTGATAGCGATATCAGGATTATCGGTCACTATCTCCTTGAGCATCTTGTTGGCAACCGCAAGTCCTTCCATCGAGCGGAAACGGATAATGATCTGGTGCATCTGCTCAGGATGGCGACTATAGAAGCAGACACAGGGGCGTGTGTCAGGATCAGAAATACTGCCCACACGAACATCCTCAAACACGCCCACAATGGTGTAAGGACCGTCGAACGATGTGCAGATAATCTGTTTGCCCAGAGCCTGATCCCAGCCTGCCAGCTGTTTCATCTTCTCTTCGAACTGGCGGCTCACCATCACCTCGCGCAGCGTGTCGGTGTGCTCAGTAAAGGTGCGACCAGCGATTACCGGAATGCGCATCACATCGAAATAATTATCGCCCACGTAGAACCAATCAGAGATATTCATATACTCACGGTCATCACCAGGCAAGAAGATGTTATCACCACTCTGATATTCAGTCAGGTCAGCAAACGACATCGTTATGCTCTCTACCGTCGACAGCTTGCTCAGCTCGTCGTATGCCAGCTGGCGCTGCTCTTTCGAGACACCATCTATGCTGACCATCCCCAGCTTGGCATAGTCGTAGCCAGGATTATCGTTCACCATCAGCTGGTACTGTCGGCCTACCACCATCAGCAGCACGATGAGGAAGGTGACCGATGCAAACTGCAAGCCCAGCAGCAGGAGTTTCCACAAACGGTGCGTATGACTGTAGTTGCTGAAAGCAGCCGTTACAGGGATATGGGTATAAATCCACCCAGGCACCAAGCCCGTAATGACCAGCACCACCAGACAAGTGAGCGCGATGAGCAGCACATTGCCACCCAGCTGCAGCAATACCGTCAGCGGAGCGCCTACCAGCTCTTCGATGGTAGCTCTGAATACCAACAGCAGCAGGGCAGCAAGCGCCAACGCCAGCAACAGGTGGGCAAGGCTTTCGGCAATCACCTTCAGATAGATATGACGGCCCTCAGCACCATAGCACCTATGCACAGCCATCTCGTGAGCACGACGACTGACACCGCCAATAACCAGCAGCAGGTAGTTCATCACGGCACAGCCAATGAGCACGGCGGCCAGGATAGAGAGAATCCAAGTCATGCGGCGCGTGCCATCATCATTCCTATGAAAATCGCGCAACGGACCAACAGAGAAGCCTAGACCCACGCCGGCTTTCTTCAGCTCTTCCTGAGGCAGGTTTTCTTTCTGCATCTTCTCAATCTGGGGTTTCAGGTCGTCGGGACCGATACCCTCAGCCAGCCGCACATAGCCAGAGTAGCGATCGTTGCCCAGCCAGTTCTCACGCCCGTCCCACATAATTTGAGTGATGGTAGGCATCGACACCATCACCTCCAAGCCATGAAGACGTGAGTTCAGAGGCACATCCTCGTACACGCCGCCGACGGTGAGCGCTAAGTCACCACGCTTGTTATAGTACACCTTCTTGCCTACTATGGCGAGGGGATTGTCGCTCCCTGCCAGTTTCCCGGCCAGCGAGAGGGGAATCATGCAGCACTCCACCTGGCTGAGCGCCTTCCTGGCATTGCCAGCCAGCACACGGAAGGGGAACACGTCGAAGAAGCAACTGTCGGCAAGTGCAAAGTTGGTGCGCACGCGCTTGTCGTCGTCCGTCACAATGGGCATATCCCAGGAGAAAGTCGTATAGCGTGTGGCAGCCTCCACCTGCGGACAGTAGCGTTTCAGGGCAGGCGCCACTGCACCGGGCGTATGCGAGTAATGCAGGTATTCGCCATCGCGAATCACGTCTTCGTAAACTATGTAGATGCGGTCGCTCGATGGGAAGAAGTTGTCCCACGACTGTTCGAACCCGGCCTTGCCTATGAGTACGATACCCGTAGCCAGTCCGATGGCCAGGCACACTATCTTGATCCAATTGTGCTGGCCACGCTGATTCAGAGACTTTAATACGTTCATATATCTTTTCTGTTTAGTTCCACTGGATAAAAAATGGTTCGCAGCAGCCGCTGCCGAGCTTTTTCCCGCCCGCTGCAGACATTGTCAGCGGCCGCTGCCAACGATTTTCCCGCTCGATGCCAACGCGAGAGATACGTTCTCTCACCTCTTTACCTACGACCTTACACCCTCTCAGGTACGTCCTTTCGCCCTGTATGCTACGTATTCTCTCGCTCATACTACGATGCTCTTGCTGACAGACACCTGTCTTTCCTACTCGTTCTTAATACTGTTCACGGGATTCTCTATGGCAGCATGCCAACCTTGGAAGGCTGCTGTGAGGACATTGACGGCCAGGACAATGAACAGCGAGAGCAACAGCGGCAGCAGGCGCATAGTGATACTAAGCCCCGAGATGCTGCTCACTTTCGGAGCCAGCCAGTAAGCCAGCGGGATGGCAATCGCAGCGGCGATAAGCGACTGAACGACCACCGTTCGCAGCAGACGCAGGGTGATGCTGCTGATTTCGGCCCCAAAGACGCGACGGACGGCAATCTCACGACGGCGCTGGCTCACGAAGTAACTGTTCATCGCCATCAGACCGAGGACGGCTATCAGCAGGGCTACGATGGTGAAGACCGTCAGCACACTGAGGAACCGCTCGTAGTCCTCATACCACTCGTGATGACGCTGGCTGAGCGAGTGCACTTCCGAAGCCTCATGACCCGTCAGCTCCTTGATCAGGCAGGTCATCGCCTCTTCCACCTTCTTGCGGTCGCCATGATACTTGACGAGCGTCGCACGAGGACTTCCGTAATTCCGCTGTGCATAGTTCTCGCTGCCATCCACAAACTCATTCTCCTTAATAATAGTAAAAGGTGTGGGATGCTTTTCCTCGTTCATCACGTTCTGATACACCATATCAGGATATAGTGCACCCACTTCTAAGTTCACCGATCCGCTGGCCGTTACTATTTTCCTTTCGTCATCACTCTTGCCGAACTGGCGCAGCAGCTGATGGTTGACACCCACACCATTGTCAATATAAGTCTTCTCAGGATGGATGTTGAGGATGTTGAAGAAACAGCTGTCGCCTATCAGCAGACGCATACTGACCACCGTTCCGTCATCTGCGGCTGTCGTCTGGTTTTCCAGCATTTCCAAGGGTGTCCCATAGCCAAAGCCCACAGCATCCACCTCTGGCAGATCCAGTAGCGAGCTGCGAAACGTCTGTCGCTGGTTTTGGTCGAGGGAGTTTAAGCCCCATAACTGCAGGATATTCTCTACATCATAGCCTAATGGCTGGTTCATCCGTTCACGGATGCCGTTGCCAAGCAGGAATGTGACAGTCAGCATGACGATGGCAAAGACTGCCTGCATCACCATCAGCACGTGACTCCAACGCTGGCGCACACGACGGCGGAATGTGCCTCGCACGATATCCATAGGCTCGTAGCCACTCAGTATGGATGCCGGCACGAATCCTGCCAAAGCACCAACGAGGATAATAGCGAGGGCAAAACCCACAATGGTCACTAAGCCCGTATCCTTCAGCAAGTCCAGCTTGCAGTTGGCCATCTCCGCAGCTTTGTCCTGCAGGGCGAGGGCCACCAAGTAGGCAATGACAAAGGCAATCGCCGTAAAGAGGATGCTCTCAGCAATCAATTTGGCAAACACCTGCAGGCGCGACAGTCCTAAGAGCCGCCTTGTGGCCATCTCTTTCGAGCGGTCAGTGGTCAGCGAGACGCTCAGGTTCACATAGTTGAAGATGGCGAACACCAGCACGAGCAGGGAGATGACCACATAGAGATGGGCCATATCGCGACTGCCATGATTGAGGTCATCGCCTTCGAACGAACAGTTATTCGCATCGTAATAGAGTGTGGAAAGCGGCGTGAGCGTCATTTCTTTCACAGCCCCCATCTCGTAGAGCCAGAAAAAGGTCTTCAGGTATTCCCGCATATCTGCAGTTTTACCCTTCAGATCGCAACCCTCTTTAGCCATCAGAAATAGCACGCAGCTGGCGGCATTGTTCATCGTCTCGACGTAGGCAGAGGGGTGGATCTGGCGCAGGTTCTCCACATTGACCACGCACTCATAGCCCGAGGGGATAACGGAGCGGTCCAGGTCGTCCATCACGCCGCTGACGGTATAGGTGATGTGGCCGTCGGCGTCGTTCTCGTCGCCCAGTATCACCTCTCTCCCCACGGCATCGCCATCAGGCCAATAGCGCTGGGCGAACGCCCGGCTGACCACCATCTGACTGGGCGCGCTTAGCACCTTGTGCTTGTCGCCGGTCAGTAGCTTGTAGTCGAAGAACTCGAAGAAGTTCGGGGCAGCGACGAGCATCTTCGTGGGAGCCTCCTGGCCATTGATGGAAAACGTGACGCCGAAGCCCGACAGCGAGCACCAGTCCTCTATCTCAGGGAAGCGGTCCTTCAGCTTCTGTCCCACGCGAAAGTTCGACATCATATACTGCTCGTTGCCCACCACGAACGTGCGGTCGCCGCGCGTCTGGTAGTTCTCCACGGAGGTCTGGCGATAGATGAGATCACCCAGCAGCAGCAGGAATGCCATCGAGAGGCACAGGCCCACGATGTTGATGAACGTAAACCACCTGTGGCGGCTCAGAAACTTCAGATAGCTGTTCATATCTCTTTTTTGCCTGCAAAGGTACGGCATAAAAACGAAACTGCCAA
>JAEEGK010002205.1_pt1 | contig 48679 bp, 28 predicted proteins | sample 8958771 | NCBI WGS metagenome assembly JAEEGK01 (sample SAMN16246547, study PRJNA631951) | gut metagenome | biome: gut microbiome; feature: rumen; material: SC-attached | host: Bos | place: Iran: Karaj | collected 2018-10 | reverse complement strand
GTGCTGCCCCAAAAAATAATAATAAAATTGAAGAAAAAACAAATAATGATAATAATAATATACAAAATAATAATAATCAAAATATCGAACAACAAAAAATTATTAAAAAAAATAAAAAAATAAAATTACCTGATTTATATTCAATTGTTTCTGAAAAAAATGAAGAACATAATCAAATTAAAGTATATTTTGACAATAATGAATTATATAATTTTAATAAAAAATTATATTATTTATTAAAAGATTATCATAATATAATAAAAGTTATTGAATTAGAAAATTTTTATGTCATTCAAGTTTTTAAGAATATATTTATTTTTCAAAAAAATACATTTGATTATTTTCAAAGTGAAGATATTTTAAATGAAATTTATGGAGGAAAAAATGATACTATAATAGTAATACAATCATTTAATCTTTATATTATATATAAATGTCATTTAAATCATATTTCAATGATTTCACAAATATTATATAATAGATTATATATATCATTTTATAAAAGTTTAAATAATTTAAATGAAATTGATAATTTGCTTAGATGTGATAATTATTTTAAAAAGAATAATTTTTTATATGCTTATAATGTAAAGAAAATAAAATATAATATTATATTAGAAAAAATGAAAATTAATTTAAAAAGTAATTAATAGTTAAAAATTTATTTGATAAAAATTGTAATGAGTTTTAAAAAAAATATTTATAAATTAATATTTATAAAGTATTTAAATATTAAATTAAAAAATCATTTGACAAAAATCTAAATAAATAAATTTGTTTTATAAAAATTATTTTCATTTATTTTTTAATTCTGTTTTCTTTTCCTTATATTTATTTTTTATGTAATGTTAATTTTTTCTTATTTTATTGTATCTATATTACCAAATATTGCATTTGAACTTTCCTTTAATTTAGAAACATCATTTATATCTTCACCTTGTTCATTTATAATTGTTATATATATTCATAATTATTAATTCTATAAATTTTTTTCATCATATATAGTAAATTCCATTATATTTCATTTTAATTATATTAATAAAAATATTTTTGAATAATAAAAAATAATTTTAAAACCATTAATTTTTTATATATTTTATTATTTAATTGTTATATTCTTATATTGAGATTATAAATATTTATAATTATTTTATAAGAAAAAAGACTTAACAACAAGATTATTAATAGAATATTTATAACAATATTTATTTAAAACAAATGTAAAAACAATTAATAAATTATAATATAAGAGAAAAATGAATTATTTATGAATATAAAGGGTAAAGAAATAAGTCCATTTCAAGATAAATTTTTTAAAGTAATTTTTTAAAGAAATAAAAATTAATTATATAAATTAATACCTTGAAATAATTGATTAAAAAAAAAAGTTTTTGTTTTTGGAAAATAAAATAATAACATTTAAAATTAATTTTTCTTGATGTAAAATAATTGGGAAAAAATTATTTTTAAGATTATTATTTATATTTTAATAAATAAATATTAAAAATTGGTATTTAAAAAAAATTTATATTTTAATAATTTATTTATAAATTATAATTTTTAATTTATTGAATAATCTTATTTTTAATTCTTTCATATTTTGCCTTTCTATTATTTTTAGGAAAAAAACCATCTCCAAACAATTCAATAATTTTTTTTTCATTTTCTTCTTCAATTTCTTTTTCATCTTTATCATTTTCAAAAGCTTCAATTCTTGAATAAATTTTTAAAAAGTCATTTTCTTTTTTTTTTCTTTGTTCTTTATTTAAACAAAAAGAATCTCTTAAAGCACCAGGAATATCAATAATTCCTGCACTTGATAATTTTAATAAATGTTTCATAAAAAGTTCTTCTGCTTTTGTTTCAACAATTAAATGTTCTGGAAGAGTATATATTTCTTTTTTTATTATTTCTATTCCTTCTTTGAAATTTTCTTTTTTTGATTCATCTTTTTCCCTTTTTTTACCTAATATATCTTTTTTTAATTTTTCAACATTTTTTTCTGAAATAAATGAATTTGTTAATTCAGTTTCTTTTTCTATTTTTTTGTTTTTAGCTAATTCAATAAATAATTTTTCATTTGTTTTTATTGGAATTTGTTTTATTTCAAATCCATTTTTATATTTTGTTTTCTTTTTTTCAATATTTTGTTTTATTTCATCTAAATTGATATCAAAAGATTCATTCTTTTTATTATTATCAGAAAACATTTTACCTTTTTTATTCTTTTTTCTCATTCCATTTTTAAACATTAATAATTTCTAATTTTTTATTTAAAATAAATACAATCCCGAATAATTAAATATTAATCATAAATAAAAATAATATTTGTTTTTTTTAATAAATACATAAATATAAAAAAAAATTATTTTATATTAAAATTTAAATTTAATTTTTAAATTAAAATAAAAATAATATTAAAGATTAACATTTTCTCCTTCTTTATGGAAAACATGATATTCAAATTGTAAAGTTTCTAAATTAAGTTCATGAATATTATTTAAGAAATCAAAAATAATATATTTTCCTTGTGAATAAACAGGAGACATAATAAAATTACTAGTTCTAACTAAATCAGCAAATTGATAAAATTTTTTTTCATAAAATTCAAATATATAAGCTTCTTTATATTCTTTATTATTTCTTTCACCACCAAAAATAAGCATTCTATCAAAATCAAGTGTAATAACACCCATTCTATTTTTTTTAATATCAACTTCATCACAATCTTTTTGAGTAGTTTTTAATTCAATTAATTCCCATCCTTTATCTTCATTTAAGTAATCTAATTTTTCAAAAGTATCAACATTTCTAAAACCATCATAACCAGAAAATGCATATAAATATCTTTGATTATGAATTGCTAAAGCTGCATTTTGACGATTATAATTTAATTCAGGTATTTCTAACCATTCATCATGGAAAATATCATATTTTTCACATTTTTTAATCATTTCTAATTTATCAACTCCTGAAATTGCATAAATATAATCATTAAAATAAATTAATGAATGTGCTCTTCTTTTATATATCATTTCTTTTTTTCTATAAACTTTTGCAGAAAATCCTTCATCAGTATCACCAATTTGTCTAAATTTAAACATATATGTACTATTAAGTGATTCAATATAATCTTTTTCTCCTCCTGTTAATATTAATTTATTACCAGATATTTCAATCCAACGTGCATAACATGGAATAACAAAATCATTGACATATGTTACTTTTGTTATTTTATTTGAATCTATTAAATATACTATAAATTCTTTATTATTCATAACTACTGTAAATGCATATTTACTTTGATATTTTGTATAATTTTGATAGAAATTATTTATTTTTTCTGTTATATATTCTCTAAATGTTTTACATTGATCAATTAATGCATTTGAATCATTAAATACTATTGTATTTGTATCTATAAAGCTTTGTTTTATTCTTGTAAATTCTTGTTTTTGGAAAATATTAACATCATTACATTCATCGGCAAGATCACTTGAAACATTTGTTTCTAATAAATCAGTACAAAATTCAAATGGTTGTTGTTTTGACATTTTTTGTAATTCTTTATTGATTCTTCTTTCAATATCATCTGATTTTTTAATCATTTCTTTTATTTTTTCAATATTTTGTGTAATATTCTTTTCATAATTTTCTTTAAGTAAATTCATTCTATGTAAAGTATCATCTCTTTTTTTATTTACAAGTTCAACAATGTCATCATATATTTTATTTACTAATTTAATATTCATATCGAAAGGATTATTTTTTAAAAAATAATCATATTTTTCTTCCATAAATTTAACTTCATCTTGAAATTCACTTCTCATTCCTTTAATTGCTTCTAAATTTGATTCATTTGTTTTTTTCATTTCATCATACATATTTTCTATTAAATCTGCCCAACATTGCTTATGTTCTCTTGCATAACATTTTGTACATGTAAATTTATGGCAATCATAACATAACCAAATATTTTTTTCATTTGCATTTACATGTTTTTTACAATTTTCATTAAAATCTTGAACTGGATCTATCTTTTCATCTTCTTGTTTTATATCTTTTTTCATTTTTTATAATTTAATTTTTTTTATAAAGATTCATTTTTATATAGAATGAAATATAAATAATTTTTTTTCAAAAAGATTGTTTTTATGGTGTTTTAATTTTTTATTTTTTTAAAAAAATTTAAAATGAATAAAACAATCATATAAATTATATTAGATTTTTTTCCTTAAATTTAAATTATATTTAAAACAAAATATAATAAAATTTTATAATTATAGGAATTTATAAATTGAAAAATTAAATTTCCTTCAAATAATAAGAAAAATATTTAAATTTTCAAAAAAGAAATATAATCTTTAAATTTAAATTATTCATTTTATATATTTAATTTAGTATTTAATTTAATTTTAGAAAATGAAAAATTTAAAAAGTTAAAAAAAATCAAAGTAATAACAAATAATAAATGTTAATATAACATTATAAGGAAAATTAATATTATAATTTTCTCTTTTGATAGATAATATTCTCAATTTTAATATTGAACCAATTCAAAGACAAAAAAAAATTCAAAAATATATATAATAGAATTTAATAATTTTACAAGAAAAATTGTTCTTGTAAAAATTAAAAATCTTGAACAAAAATTGAAATTAAAACAGTTTAAAAATAATGAAGATGGAAAAATTAATAAAATATAAATATAAAGAACTTAGATAAAAAAAATTGGATAAATTTTCTTTTAAAATTCCTTTTAAATGTGAAGATTTTTCAATTTAAATGAAAAACCTTATATTTAAAAGTGAAGGAGTTTATATTATTGCAATTTAATTAAATCAAAAAAAATAAATAAAAGTTTATCAAAATCAATTATTATAAATAAAATTTAGTTTGATTTATTATTCTATAATTATTTATAATATTAATATTTATTTAAATAAAATTCATTGGTTATTTTATTTTTTATTTTCTAAATGCCACTTTTTAATTACAGTATAATAAACAGGAGAAAAAATATCTTTACTATGACAAATAATATCATAATTATCAATAACAATTCTTTTTTTATAAATAGGACAATCTAAAGTTATACTTTCATATTCACCACCTTCTCCACAAACATTAACTCCAAATTTATTTTTTAAATTGATTAATTTATCTTTCATTTCTTTTAAACTTTTCATTAAATCTTCTTTATTTAAACCCATAGTACAAACTTTAATAAGAATACTATTCATATTATTTTCAATCATTTCATTTAATAAAACACTTTGATCCATATTCCATAAAAAAGAAAGTGATGTTAAATTTAATCTTTGACAAATATTTTCAACTCTATTCTTTTGATAAGTACTTAAAATAGCTCCACTACTTACTGCATTTATATTAGGAAATTTTTCTTTTGCTTCTTTAATTAATTCGAATAAATCTTCAACTTCATCATTTTTAGTTTCAGTATAATTTAATTCTTTATTAATTGTTGTTCCTTTTATTTCTTTTGTAATATATGGAACATTTAAACATTCTGCAATTGAAGAACAAAGTTCACTTCCAACAGTTTGATACATATAACTATCAATTTCTATTTTATCATCGGTTTTTTTTTGAGGATATAAATGACCAACTGCTATTAATTTATATCCTTTATTTATACATTTTATTATATTATAAATACTATCTTTTCCTCCACTTATTAAACCAAAAACATTTTTTTCCATTTTAATAAAAATTATTTTTATATTTTTTAAATTTTTAAAATTTTTATATAAATAAATAATCATTTGATAATAATAATATATTTAAATTAAACAATTTTACTCTTTTATGTATTTACATATCTATATTTGAGATAATAGTTTTTAATCCAGATTTAATTCTATTATCTAACATATCTCTGCTATAAATATTTTCTTTCATTTTTTTTATTTTTTTTTGATATATAATAAGAAGTGTGTTAAGTTCTTTTTTATCTTCAATTAATTGATTAATTGCATTTGATAATTCTTTATTATTATTTTTCTTAACACAAACTTCTTTTTTTAATTTGTTACAAATTTCATTAGAATTTAAAGTTTCATTATCAAGTTCGTTTATTTTTTCATTCATTTCATTACAACTTTGTTTATTTGATTCAATTTCTTTTAAATATTCTTTTCCCAAAACAAATTCTACTTTTCTTATTGAATCAGTTTTTTTATTTAAAGTATTTAAATCAGTTTCAGAATTTTTAACTTTTGTAACATCACAAGAAACATTTTTAATTTGATTTTTTAATAAATCAACAGAATTAATTAAATTTTTCTTTTTAACTTTTCCTTTTTTCAATGGAATAGTTAATTGATTTTTTCTTTTTGTATTAATAAATTCTAATAAATCTAAACAAGAAATTTGATTATTTTTTTGTGTTTTATCATTTATTGTTTTTGAATATAAGGATTCATTTTCTTCTGTATTTACAAATGTTGTAGCAAAAGTTTGTTTATTTGAATCTGAAACCATTAAAGGATTTATTTTTTTAAAAGAAGAACTTTCTGAATTTTTATTTAAAGTATCTGTTTTATATGTTAAATATTGAGAATTTTTATTATTTGTATTGATACATTTTTCAACAGAGGAAATCATTTTTTTATTTATACAATATTTTTTTTTTAGTTTTATAAATAAAATATATTAAATAAATATTAAAAAATTAAACTATAATTCAAATTATAAAAATTGATTTATATCATCAGCATAATTAGTAAATTTTAATTCATTTGGTTTATTTTTATTTTTTTTTTGTTTATTATTTTGATTTTGTTGTTGAATTTTGTCATTTATTTCTTTCTTTTCTCTTAATTTTCCAGCAAGTGCTTTTCCTAAAAATCTAATTCTTTCTTTCTCTAATTCACTTTTATGTTTTTGATTTTTCAATTCTTCCATTTTTCTATTTAAATCACCAATTACTGTTTTAAGATATTGTTCTTTAATTTCTTTATCTTTTACTCTTAAATCAACTTCTATTTCTTTTTTTTCATCATCTCTTTTTTTAATATCATCATCTTCTTTCTTTTTTTCTTTTTGGTTTTCTATTTCTTGTAAATAATTAAATCTTTTTTGTAAACTTTTAAAATTAGCAAGTAATTGATCATATTCATCAATATTATTTTTTTCATCTATTTCAAATTGTGCATTTTTTTGTTCTATTTGATTTTTTAAATCAGATAATATTGAATTGACTCTTTCTAATTCTTTTGATTGTTCACTTATATCTTTACATATTTTTTTTAAATTATTATTTAATGATTCTTGTTCTTCTTTCTTTTGAAAAATTAATGCTTCACTTGATCTTACTAAAATTTCTTGTTCATCTAAAATGTCTTGTCTTTCTTTTTCATAATCTTTACATTGAGAAATAAAGTCTCTTAATTCAAAATCCATTTCTTCTTTATATTTTATTATTCTATTTCTATTAATTTCAAATTCTTTTACTAATTTGTCAGCATATTCTTTATATTCTTTAAAGTTTCTATTATTATTTTTATGATATTTTAAATCTTTTTGTAAAGAAAGAATTAATGATTCTTTTGATATTTTTTCTCTTACATTTTTCATTAAATCTTTTGATTGTAATTCATTCATCTTTTTATATGAATCAATTTCCATTTGGATTCTTTTTATATTTTTATCGATATTTGATATAGTTTGAGTTGTTGGTAATGTTGATTCTAATGTGGATTTTATATTTGTATTAATTTGAGTTTCAGGAATGTCGTTCATTTTTTATTATTATTAATATATATTAACCAAATTTTTATTGAGAAAAAATATAAATATTAATAAAAAATACAATAGTTATTTTCTCAAAATTATTTATTATAAAGAAAAAAAATAAATAATATAAGTTATTATAAATTTTATGAAACAAGTTAAATGTGAAAATTTATATATATATTAGAATATATATTAATTCTTATATTTAGAAATTAAATTAATGAAGAAAAAAAGTTTTTTTATTTATTAACATTATATAATTATTTATTTCTTAAAATGATGATTAGAAAAATTTATTTATATTATAATTTGGATTTTTAATTTATATTCAATAATATTTTTTTATTTTGATTAAAGTTTAGTATATAATTATGTTTTTAAAGAATTGATACTATATTTTTTAAAATTGTTATTTTTAAATAAAGTAACATCATTATTTTAGTTTTTTTTGAAAAGGATATTGAATAATAACAATTTATTTTTATAACATATATTTTAATATAATTTAACAATGTTTTAGAAATAATAAAAATATTATTTTTGTTCAAATAATAAACTAGAGAACTAAAAATGAAAAATTGTTTATCTTTCTTATTTGATAAGAATAAAAACTTACTTAATCAAACAGATATTTTAAATAAAGAGAAAGAAATTAGTAATTTAAATGCAAGTTCATCAAAACTTGAAATACTTAATAAATGTAATTCACCAACATCAAAATATACTCAAAATGAAAGAAATCAATACTACAATGAAAAATTAGAAAAAAAGACTCCATCAACAACAATTCATAAAAAAATTTCAAAAAATTTAACAAATTCCCAAGATAAATCAACATCAATATATAATATTATAACAAGATCAAGAAGTATACATGGAAGATTTTCAAAAATAAATATAAATAAAATTACCCCATATTCAAATAAAAAAAATATTAAAAATTGTTGTAAATGTATAAAACTAAAATTCGATTGTTTTTTTTGTGGAGGAAAAAATTGTAAAGTTGAAAATTATTTAAAAAATCCAAATCAACCAAATGCAATTGAAGGATTAAATTCAAATTTTATTACAGATAATATAATAGCAGGACAAAGATTAAATGATATATTAATAAAAAAATATAATTTAATAGAAAAATTTAAACAATTAAAAATAGGTTTAATTGTAAATTTACAAAGAGAAGGTGAACATCCATATTGTGGTCCATGTAAATTAAATGATTTTGGTTATTCTTATAATGCTACTAATTTTAGTGGAGATGATATTTATGTTAAATTTTTTGGATGGAAAGTTACTAAAACTTCATTATCAATAAATTTTATATTAGAAATTATAAAAATAATGTGTACTACTATTATTGAAAATAAACAAGTTGTTTATGTTCATAGTCATTCTGGAAATAGAAGAACTGCAATTGTTATTGCTTGTTATTTATTGTATACTTCTAATAAAAGTGTTGATGATGTTATTAAAGATATTGTTCTTAAAAGAAAAGGAAGTTTTGTTAAAAAAGAACATATTAAACATGTTCAAGTTTTTAAAAACTTTATTGATGATTCTAGAATAATTTATGGCAAAAAAGAAAAAATTGATGTTTATTTAAAAAGACAAGATGATTTATTATTTGGAGATGAAGCTAAAATTTATGGTTATATTCCTAAAATTATTACTAGGATTTTAGAAGAAATTATTAAAATAAAAATAAAATATAAAATTGATAATATCACTATTGTTAAATTACTTAAAGGAGTTTATTTAGAATGGAATAATGAATTAGAAAATATTTTATTTTTATTAAAACAGTTTTTAAATAAAAATGATTGGAATCTTTTTAATGCAAATGAAAATTTAATTTTGTTTGTTGAATTACTTTTTGATTTTTTTGAAGATTCTACATTTTATATAATTAATCCAGAAAAAACAGATCAACTTTATTTAGAAGAAAATTTTCAACAATTTAATGGAAAAAATAATTATTTTTTATCACAAGAAGAAAAATTAAATTTATTAACATTAATAAAAGAAGTTTATTTTGGATATGAATTTGCAATATTATATCAATTTGCAATTTTCAGTGCAAATTTATATGAAAAAACAACAAATGATATTTTTAAAATTGAATTTGATGAAATGATAGAACGTTTTGCTATGGAATTACAAGGATATACATTAATTCAAATTAATAATATTAAAGATAAAGATGAATATGATAAAATTGAAATAAGAGTTAAAACATTATCTAAAGTTATAAATTTTTTAATTTTAGATTTATTAGAACCTAAAAATTATATTCAAAATAATCAAAAGAAGGATTTTACATGTTATTTACCATGTAAATCAATTTCTAATTTTTTGTCAACTTGTATTAAATATAAAAAAGATAGTAATTTATTAGGTTTTAATTTAGGTTCAATTAGTCCTTCTATAATTAATGGTAAAACTTCATCTATTTTTTTTACAAGGGATGAAAGTGATTTTCCTATTAGTGATAATGATTTTTTGAGTCCTGATGAGGAAATTTTTTATCATAAAGAAAATAAAACTGATAATAATAGAAATCATAAAATGTTAAAATTTTCTACAAAGAAAACATTAAATAAATTATTAAATCAAAAAATTATTTCAAAAAGACAAAGTACTTTATTAACTTATAAAAAATTAAATGACAATCATTTAACATCAGAAAATTTATTAGGAGATAAAATGAATTTTAATAATAAGACTCAATATCAAAGTAAAAAAAGATTTTCAGTATTTACAAAAAATATTAATGATGTAATTAAAGAATAAAATTAATTAAAACTCAATTAATTAATTTTATATATTATCATGTAATATTATTTGAAGAAATTAAATCTTCTTTTGAAATTTTACTTAATACACAAATTAAAAAAATAATAATAATGAAGCTCAAAATTTTTTCCAAAGATTATGAAACCTAATTAATAAAGGCAAATAATGAATAATGCAACATATTTATATTGGTTATAAATTCAATTAAAATTATATTTATAGTTTTTAATTGATGATTATAGATTATTAATATTTATTTATATTATTTTATTTTTTATTGTTGGTTATTTCTTTCTCTTTCTTCTTTTAAATTTTTTTGAATTTCTTCTTCATAAAATTGCTCTTCAAGCATTTTTTGATATTCATAGGATAAATCACTACTTTGATGTAAAAAAGAACTATTTTTTTCTAGTAAACTATTATTTGAATTTTTTGATTGAAAATTATTATTTAAATTATTATTTGATTGTTCTTTTAAAGAGTCTTGCATTGCTCTTGCTATTTGTTCATCTTCATTCATATTTTTTATTGTAGAATTCATTAAATTTTGCCTTTTATATTTTTCATATTCATTCTCAAAATTAATACTATTACTATTACTATAATTATAATAAAAATTACTATTATTATAATTATAATTACTATTATTATAATTATAATAAAAATTACTATTATTATAATTATAATTACTATTATTATAATTATTATTATTATTATTATTATTATTATAATTATTTTGATTTAAATTTTGTTGACTACATAATTTTAAATGATTTTCCATATCTCTTTTTCTGATTAGTTTTCCACAAATATTACAATTTTCTGTTCTTGAGCCACACATCTCTTCATGTCCTTCTAATAAATCTAATGATAATAATTCTCCACAAAATTCACATTCTATTTTTGTAGATTCTTTTTTTTTGAAATTATTTTCTTCTTTTTTTTCTTCGTTTTTTATTTCTTTTGATTGTATTCTTGATAAATGACCAGACAAATGTTCTTCAAATTCATCTTTTGGAATTGCTTGTTTACATTTATCGCAATATTTGATATTTTGAATACAATATTTTTCATGGTTTATTAACTTTATTCCTTCTAATTCTATATGACAATTTGAACATTTTGGCATTTATTTGTTTTATTTTTTAATTTTTAACCTACTTAAATATAAAACAAACTATTTTTAATTTTATTTATGTATTTTTTAAACAATGATTAAAATTATTAATGGTAGAAAAAAAAATAAAAAATTATTTATTGATAAAATAAAAAAGGATTATTGTATTAATGAAATTTTTTCATTTTTGAAAATTAAAAGTGAATTTAATCTTGTTAAATATTCAAAATATTTACAAAAAATATTAAATATTAATTATGAACAATATATTATATATAATGAATTATTTAAAAATTATAATAAATATAATGAAGTAGAAGAATTATATAAAGATATAAAAACTTCAAAAAATTTAAATAAAACATTAATTTTTAAAGAAGAAATACTTAATTTAATAAAAAGATTCATTATTGAAAAAAATAATTTTTATTATTCAAAGTTAAAAACTATAAATTTAAAACCACATTATTCAAGTGTACTTAGATTAATAAAAATTGATGAAAATAGATTTTTATCTTCTTCTTTAGATAGAACAATGAGAATTTATAGTATAAATAATTTTAAAATTGAAAAAATTTTAAAAGGTCATATTGATGATGTTTCATGTATAATTCTAGATAAAAATGATAAGAATATTATTTACTCAGGAAGTGATGATAAAACAATAAAAATTTGGAATTTAAAAAATGGAAAATGTTTAAATTCTTTTAAAGCACATGATGAAATTTTATTTGATTTAACAATTATAAATAATAATAAATATTTAATTTCTTGTGCTGAAGAAACTGAAATTCATATATATAAAATTAGTGAAATTTTATTATCAAATATTATTCCTTATAAAATAATTAATTATCATAAAAATTCTGTAACTAAACTTTTTTCAATTGAAAATAATATAAATTGTTTTTTAATATCAGGTTCATGTGATTCAAATATTAATTTATATGATATAAATAATTTTAATTTAATAAATCAATTATTTGGTCATAATGGAACTATTTATTCATTTGAGTATTTTTATGATAAAAATTATTTAATTAGTGGAAGTGAAGATAAATCAATTAAAATTTGGAATTTATTTAATTATGAATGTATTTATACATTTGAAAATGCACATTTTAATGATATTACTTCATTAAATTTTACAAATGATTTCAAAAGTTTATTTAGTAGTTCAATTGATGAAACTATTATTAAATGGAATTTTAAAAATTATAAAAAGGAATATATAATAAAATCTGAAAATAATCCAATTAATTCAATTTTATTAATGAATGATAATATTTTAATATGTGGATATGAAAATGGTAAAATTAAATTAATTTTTTATAATGAAGAAGATAATAGTAAATTAAATGGAGGAAAAAACTTTTTTGAAAATCATCCAGATAATTTTTCATTTTATACCATAAAATATTATGAATAAGAAAATATATGAAATTCAATAATTGTTTAAACCTAATTTTATTTTTTAAAATAATCGAGAAAAATTTTAATTTTAATTTCAAATCTTTAAAATTCATTTTCCAAATTAAATTTTTATTTAAAAATTTAATAAAAATTGATATTTGCAAAAAAAAATATATTTCCAAAAATTTAATGTAAACAAAAATAAAGTTTTATATGATTCAATATAAAAATAAAATACACATAAATATATAAAATAATAATATTCAAAAAATAAAAAATAATTTTTATTACTCAAAATATTTAACCAAACAATATATTTCCCATTCAAAGTCATTAATTATTAATGATTTCAAGTTTCAACAATTCTACAAGATTCCAAAACAAAAATAATATCAGAATGTTCAATAGTACTTATTCAATGAACAACAGTAATTTAAATTCTTCTTTATATAACTCATCAATAATTTCTCTACACTAATTTTACTTTATTTATTTAAATTACTATTTGCTTCATCCAATAATAAAATAATAGGATTTTTTAAAAATAATCTTGAATTTCAAGTCTTTTTTTTCTCCTTTGACAAAGGAACTTCTTTTGTTTCCACATTTATAGGAACTTGAAAAACTTCTTCTCTTATTGTATAAAATCTATTAAATTTCTAAAAAAATATTTTTTATAATATTTAGTTCATTTTATAATTGAGTCATAATTTATTTTCAATAGTATTTTATATAGAAAATGATTTTATTTTTTTTGATGTATATTAAATGATGAATTTTTCAGTAAATGTTATATAAAAATAAATAGTCTTTTAAAATTAATAACTAATTAATGAGTTAATATTATTATATTTATATATTTAAATATGGCATAAATAATTTATTGGTAATAAAAAGTATTATATTTTAATTGTATAGAATATTAAATAATTTTTAATTAAAAAAAAAATATTAATTACATCAACCTCAAGAAAATAAAGTTTAATTATTTATATTTATAATTTTATTTAAGAAATTTTAACAAAAAAAAAAAAAGTAAAAAGTAAAATTAATTATTTTTACCAATAAAAATTTTTTTTTTGATTAAAAGTATCTTCAGATGTTGATGAAATAGTTCCTTTATCTTCCAATCCTCTACTATTAGTTTTTTTAATAATTTTATATGCATAATCTTTTTTCAAAAATGAATTTTGATTAGCATTTCCTAATAATTTCCTTTTTGAATTCTTAATATCATCATTAATATTTTTAAATTGATTTTTTTCCTCTTCAAACATTTCACTATCAACATAATAATTAAGTAATTTTTTTTCTTGATTTTTAATTCTTTTATAATTATCATTTATCATTGATTTATTTCTTTGAAAAATATTATAAGTTTCTTTAAGTGAACCTTCAGAAAGTGAAATAGGAACATTTTTTTTAATATTAAAACTTTTTTTATTTTGTCTTACAATATCATAAGGTGGAAATCCTTTATTTAAAGGTAAAGTTTCAATTGTTTTAATTGGTTTAATTTTTTTAAAAATTGAACTTTTTGGTTTATTTGGACAAAAATGAATATGAACTTTTAATGCTTTTATACTTAAAATATGTTCGGGATTATATGGACATTGTTGTGAATATTTTCCTAATTTTTCTTTATTTGGACATTCATTTTTATGTGATTGAAAGGAACTTATGAATTTTCCACATTGAAGAGGACAACAAATTAAAGACATTTTGGATTCTTTTTTTTTTTATTATTTTTTTATAATTTATATTTATAAATAATATATTTTATATTTAAATCGATTTATGATTTTATTTCTTTTATTTTTTAAACTAATATTTACTATCTCGTTATCATGGTTTAAATTAAAATAAAATATAAACATGTTTGTAAAAATAAATAAATAAATTTCAATGAAAATTAAATATATATATTTATAAAACTTTCATATAAACTTCTTTTAATTCTTTACTTTCATCCTTAGTGTTATTAATATTACTAAATTTAGAAAATCCGCTTCTTTTATGTTGAATTTTAGATTGATTATTATTACTATTTGAATTACCATTATTTCCATTAAAAACAAAAACTTTCACAAGTCCTTTAAAAGAAACTGTTTTACAACTTAATCTTCTTTGTTTTTTTCTTTTTAAAATATTTTCTTCTTCTGAAATTTCTGAATCAATAAATGAACTTACAAAATTTTCTTCATCACAATATCTAAATGAAAGATTTGTACTATTATTTATATTATTTCTAAAAGATGATGGATTTGATTCAGGTTTTTTTCTTTCAAAAGATGCACATTTTCTTATTAGATTATTTTCTTCATAATTTTCGAATTTATTTTTTAATATTCCTTTCATTTTTAAATTTGAAGATGAAAATATTTTTTTTTCTGGAGTCCTAAATCCACGTTCTGACATGGGGGTTACTTTTGATAAATTTTCTTTTAAAATATCAAATTCATCATTTAATAAATTAGAATGTTCTTTTATATGTTCTTTATATTTATCTAATGAATCACTATTTTTTCTTTTTAATTTTCTTTCATTTTCAGAAAAGATTTCTGTTAAAGATATATTTTTATTATATTTATTTGAAAATGTTGATGTGTTACTTCTATATATACTTCTTTTTCTAATATTATTTTTTTCATTTTTAGTTTTTATTTCTTCTTTTTCTTCATTTTCAATTCCATCTTCAAAAATTAATAATTCTTCTTCATTTGTTAAAGTTTCTTTGTTCTCAGTTTCTATCATTTTATCTTTTTCATTATCAAATATTTTTCCTTTTTTTTCTTTATTTTCATTTTCTATAGATTTTTCAAGACTTTTATCTTCTTTAATTTTATTTTTTAGATCAGGACAATTCTTTATATGTTTTTCATATGCCTTAATTCCAAAAATATGAATTGGATTATAAGGACATTGAAAATATTTTATATTTAAAAAAGATTTATTTTTACAAATTTCAATGTGTTCTAATAAAGAATTGGTTCTTTGCCCACAAAGTAAAGGACAAAATGGATATAACTGAGACATTTTTATTTAATATAATTTTTTTCAATATTTTAGTTTTTTATAAATGGAATTATAATATATTTTTTTAAAATTATATGTATTTTTTTTATTATTAAAATGAGATTATATTTTAATATCCTTAATTATGATTATATGAATTTTATGTTGTAATTAATTAAATCAATTATTTGATTAAAAAAATTTAATTTATTTTAATAAATGGTCAATTTAATAATGTAAATAACTTAAATTGAAAATAATAAAATAAATCATTCTAAATATAAATAAAAGCATTTCTATTTTTTAAAAATCCCAAACTTTTCTTAATTAATATTTATTTTTATTTTATAAAATATAAATAAAATTTGTGTTTAAATAACTTCAGCTCTAATTTTTTTAAAACATTCTACACAACAATAATTCTTTTTTGTTTTAGGATCTGTATATTTTTTTAAATTTTGACATCCAATAACATCACATTTAGGAATTATTTTAGCATGAATAGGTTTTTGCATTAAAACAGAAGGAATTAATAAACCTTGTGGAAACCTAACATAAATTTTTCCATTTTTTAAATATTTATGAATAATTTTAGTCAAAGAATTTTTTTTTTGTTCTTCTTTCAATTTATTTTTTTTCATATTTTCCTCATTAATTTTTTTTTGTCTTTCTCTTAATTTTTTTCCATCTTCATTTAAAATTCTTTCAATAGTAACTCTCTTTTCTTCTTCTAATAATTTTTTAGCATGTAATTTTCTTAATCTAGTTTGTTCAGTTTTTTTTGCAATTTCTTCTTCAGTTAATTCTCTTTTTGGTTTTTTATGATTAGGAAGCATATATAATAATTCTTCAGTATTACCATATTTTCTTAAATGTTTCCTTGAACTATTATTTTCATCTGAAACTGAAATATAATCATTTGTTCCGTAATCTAATTTATCATCTTCATCTAAATCTTCTTCACTTGCTTTAAATGAATCTTCACTTGAATTTTCTTCTTTATCATTATCTATTTCATCATCATCTCCTTCATAATAATTTATTCTTTTTAATTTTTTTCCTAATATATTATTGTTAATTTGTGTTTCTTGTATTATAGGAATTTTTATTTTTTGAGATTGATTTAATATTATTGGAGTTTTTAATCTACGTGTAAATAATATTTCATTATTTAAAATTATTTCGATATCCATTTTTATTTATTTTTAAATCAATAAACCAAATTAAAGGATAATTTTGAAAAAAATAAATATTTTTTTTTATTAATTTCGAATGTTATTATTGAAAAAAAATTGTTTTTGAAGCTTTAAAAAAATATATTTCTATAAAATGAAAAAACTTCCTTTAATAGAACCAATTAAGCGTCCTTTTACTATTCAACAACCACCTAAATATTGTGTTAGTGAAAGTGAGAATGATAAAGATAAATTTAATTCATTAAGAAATTATGATATTGCAATATCATATTATACAAAAGGAATTAATAATGATAAATCTAATACTACATTTTTAATAAATAGGGCAATTTGTTATTTAGCAAAAGGATTTTATACTTTAGCATTAAAAGATGCTTTAAAATCAATTGAAATTGATCCTAAATTTTTAAAAGGATATTATATTGCTTCCTTATGTTATTTAGAAATGTATGATATTGAAAAAGCAGAGAAATATTTTAAAGAAAAAAACCAAAGATTATTTTCTTTAATAGAAAATAAAAAAAAAGAAATAAAAATAAAAACAAAAAAATTTAAATCATATCCAATTTATTTAAAATTTTTAAAAGAATTATATAAATATGATGCATATTTTCCAAAATTAGAAATTCATTTTTATTCAGATGAATATAGAGGAGTCTGTGCAAAGTCAAAAATATTAAAAGAAGAAATAATAATGACAATACCAAAAGAATGTTTAATATCATTAGAATTAGCATTAGAAACAAATATTGGAAAAGAAATAGGAAAATTTATGTATAGTGAATTAAATTCTCCAAAACATTGTTTATTAAGTTCATTTTTATTAACAGAAGAAAAAAGTCCAAAATGGAAATTTTACTTTGATTTATTACCAAAAGATTTTTCAAACTTTCCAATTTTTTACACAGATAAAGAATTAGAATATTTAAAAGGAAGTCCATTTCTAAATCAAGTATTAGATAAGAGAATAGATATGAAAATAGATTATGAAAAAATATGTTTTTACATACCATCATTTACTCAATTTTCATATCAAAAATTTTGTGAAGCAAGAATGATGATTTCAAGTAGAATTTTCGGTATTCAAATGGGAGAAAATAAAACTGATGTTTTAGCACCTTTTGCAGATTTATTAAATCATAAAAGACCAAGACAAACTCAATGGTATTATGATAATATGCTTGAAAGTTTTGTTATTCAAGCTATTGAAGATATTAATGAAGGTTCTGAAATTTTTGATTCTTATGGTAAAAAAACTAATGCTAGATTCTTATTAAATTATGGTTTTGCACTTGATAATAATGATAGTAGTGAATATCCTTTAAATGTTATTTTTAATGATTCGTATCCTTTATTTGAAATTAAGAAAAATTTGTTTCAAAGTGAATTTGAATTTAGTAAAACTTTTAATTTGAATAATAATATTTATGAATCACAATTGTTGGAATTGTTATCTTTTTTGAGGTTTATTTTATTTGATGGGGATATTAATATTTTGTTTAATGCAATGACTTCTAATGATAATTTAATTTATGAAGATATTACTTTAAATTTTTATTATATTTCACCTATTTCTAAAGAATTGGAAATTAAAGTTTTAAAACATTTTCATTTACTTTGTAGAAAAGCTCTTAATAATTATCCTACAACATATGAAGAAGATAATATGATATTAAAAAAAAAGAATATTTCTTTCAATTATAGAAATTGTTTATTATTATTAATGAGTGAAAAGAGTGTTTTATCTTATTATATGTATTTTTGTGAGTATTGCTTAAGTTTATTTAATAAAACTACTGAATTGGAAATTTTGACAAAATTATCAAAAGATTATAAATATAATGAATGCCAATTTGATTTTTATATTCAAGAAGTTATCATGAAATTAATTAAAATGCCTTAATTAGATTTTAATAAAGAAATTATATATATTATTATATAATTAAAATATATTTTAATATGTTCATTTAATTCCCTTTCAAAAAAAAAATAATTAAATTTTTGTAAATAAATAATATTTTCATATCTAAATATAATATTAATAATAAAAAATAATATTATTCAAATATTAAATCCCTCCAAATTGATTATTCCAATCTTCCATTTCTTTAACAACTTTTGGACTAAGTGTACCTCTAATTTTCAAAAGAGCTTTTTTCATATCTTGAAAAGTAACATCTCTAAATTTATCAATTTTTAAAATTTGTTCCCCAGTTAATTCTCTAACAGGTTCATAAGCAGCTTCCCTACATAATTCTTGTAAATCTCCATTAGAATATCCATTAGTCTTTTTAGCAATTTCTCTAATTTCTTCATCTTTCAAATTATTATCAACCATATTAATTAATTTCTTAACAAAATCAAATCTTCCATTTTCATCTAAAGGATGACAATAAACTCTTTTAGGTAATCTTCTCAATAAAGCATCATCAAGATCCATTGGTCTATTAGTAGCAGCAATTACTAATAATTTTGCTTCTGAATTTGAACCTAAACCATCAAATTGAATTAAAAATTCAGTTTTTAATCTTTTTGCAGCTTCATTATCATTTTCACTTCTTTTACTTAATATTGAATCAATATCATCAATAAATATTATTGAAGGTGCTTTCTGATATGCAATTTTAAATAAGGAACGTACTGTTTTTTCACTTTCTCCTACCCATTTTGATGTTAATGATGATGCACTTATATTAAAGAATGTTGATGCACATTCTGATGCTATTGCCTTTGCTATCATTGTTTTACCTGTTCCTGGAGGACCAAAGAGAAGTATTCCTCTTTGAGGTTTCAATACTCCTGTAAAGAGATCTGGACGAATTGATGGAATTATTATTATTTCATTTACCATTTGTTTTAAATCTTGCATTCCTACAACATCTGAAAATTTTACTCCTGGATTTGATGACATTATTTCTGATGAGATTTTAGAATCCATTTCATCTTCTTCTTTATCATGGATACTTTTTTGTTTGTTATTGTTGTTTTGGTTTGTGTTTTGGTTTTGGTTTATGTTTATATTTCTATTTATGTTTTGGTTTATATTTTGATTTATATTTTTATTTTGATTTATATTTCTGTTTATATTTTGATTTAATATGTCGTCAATATCTAAATTTGGATTATTTATATTTTGATTATTTATTTTTTTATTATTCATTAATGTTGCTTTTTGTTTTGCTGCTAATGGAGAAACTTGTGAAATTGAAGAATTGATTTTAGAAACTTTCTCAGCAATTTTAATAGTCATAATTTGTTGAAATTCTTTAGGATAAGACTCAGGTCTTTGTTGAATAGCATTTTTTAATTTCATATAAGAATTTCTAGCTTGAACTAAACTAGTAAGTGATTGAAAATATAAAGTATTTTGAATTAAATTTAATGCTTCTTCATATTTTTCATTACATTTCTGCATACATACAATAACTGTTCTTAAATCTTTTTTATCAATTTGATCATATACATGTTGTGGAATTACTCTATTTGGTTTTTCTTCTTCATTTTGATTGGTTTTTTTTTTATAATAATCTAAAATATCATCTTTTTTCTTTTCTTCATTTATTTTATCATTTTGTTCATTTATATTTGGAAATAAATTTTTATTCATTCCTGGTATAACACTTTGAGATATTATTTGTTTCTTTTTTTCTTGGTTATTGTCTACTTTATTTATGTTTATGTTTTTATTATCTTCATCTTGTGAAAATATTTGATTTATATCAATTGGTGGTTTTTTATCTTCTATATTATCATTTTTTTTCTTCTTTTTTTTTTTCTTCTTTTTTTTTTCCTCTTCTTCTTCTTCCTCTTCTTCTTCTTCTTCTTCATCTTCTTCTTCTTCTTTCTTTTTTTTCTTTTTTTTATCTTTCTTTTTTTTTTTCTTTTTTTTATTTTTCTTTTTCTTTTTCTTTTTTCTTTTTTCAGAATCTTCATCAGAACTACTTGATTCTTCTTCAGAACTACTTGGTTCATCTTTTATATCATATTTTATGGCATTTTCAATTTCTTTTTGAATTTCTTCATCAGTTATTTTCATATCATCAGTATAAGAATTTAAAATATCATCAACTTTTTTCATAATTTTTTTATCTTCATTATCAGCCATTTAATTCTTCTATTTTTAATAATATGTGAATTAATATTAAATGAAAAATATCAAAATAATAAAAATAATAATATAAATTAAGATTAATTTATAAATTATATTTTTCAACTAAACACATATATTATAAAAAAATTAAAATGTCATTCACTCCAGAATTACCATTAATAAATATTGAAAGAGAACAAATTGAAGAAAGAGAAATTTCAAATATTTCAATTACTAAAATTAATTCTCCAAAATTAAAACCTGAAAAATATTATGAATCTCCAAGTCCTTTTATTCTTCCAGGAAGATTAGATTTTGTTCAAAATGAAGAATTTTATTCTTTAAGTGATGATGAAATTCAAAATAATTCAAAGATAAAATTTGAAAAATTTTATGTTTCTCAAAGAAAATTTATGTCTAATAAACATTTGAAAAGATTTGATGAAGAAGAAATTGAAAAAAGTTGTTTTTTTCCAATGAAAGAATTTGAAAACGAAAATGAAGAATTAATTTTAGAAAAAATTGATTATAATTGTAATGTATTTTATAATGAAGAAGATAATTCTTTTGTAAATGATAATGATGATGATTATAATTTAGGTATTTTAAGAATTTTAAAAAAGCAAAAAAATAAAAAAAATTAATGTAAATATATTATTATTATGCTTATATAAGATGAATGAATCTATTTTAAAAATAATGAATCTATTTTTAATTAATTAACTTTTATTATATACTTTATATTATTTTTTATGCACATAAATGAGTTAGAATCTTAAATAATATTTTAATAAAGGAATATATAAGAAAATTTTATTATTTAAACATGAATTTAAAAATAAAAAAATAATTATAAAATTAATAATAAAAGTTATATAAAAAAAATAAAATTTCTAAATATAAAAAAATAAATTATAAAATAAATACAAATGGGAGTTGGTGTATGTGTATCATCCCCAAATAATAATAATAGTGTAATTAAATTAAATCAATTAGATGCTTTTGTAATAGATAATTTTAATTATGAAGAATATGCAGTTGATAAAGAAGAAAATAATAATAAAGAAAAACAATCAATTCATGGAGAAATAAAAAGTTTAAATAATGAAGAAGAAAAAAAAGTTGAAAATGTTTTTGAAAATGGAAATATAGAAAAAAAAGAAGAAGAGAAAAAAGAAGAAAAAAAAATAGAAGAAAATTTAGGAATGATACAAGAAGTAATTGAAGTTAATCAAAATGAAAATGAAAACAAAGATGAATCAAATTTAAAAGGTGCTGCCCCAAAAAATAATAATAAAATTGAAGAAAAAACAAATAATAATAATAATAATATACAAAATAATAATAATCAAAATATCGAACAACAAAAAATTATTAAAAAAAATAAAAAAATAAAATTACCTGATTTATATTCAATTGTTTCTGAAAAATTATTAAAAGAAAGTGATGGAAATGAATTATTATTTGTTTCAGAATTATCAAAAATGATAAATATAAATGTTAAAGAAAGAGTAAAATATGCAGAAAGATTTTGTATGTTAACAAAAGATAATTTTGTAATTTATAATTCAAAAGAAAATTATATTACTTTAAAAAGACCTCTTGCAGTATTACAAACTAAAGATATAACAAGAGTAGTTCTTTTTAAATTAAATAAATTAGGAAATGGTTTTGATCATTTTTATGTTTGTTTTAATAAAACTCCAAGTACTGAATTAGTTTATGATCAAATTAATACTTTTTTTATGAATGAAAAAGAAAATAATAGAATTGGAGAAGATGAAGCTTTAATAATGTTTAAATCAAATGATAAGTTACTTGTTAAAAAATGGTATGTTTTGTTAAGTTATCTTATTAAATTGAAAAAAGAAAGTAATAATAATGAAGAAAAAAATCAAGAAACTAATGCTTAAATATTTATATTTTTTTTGCTTGTTTTATAAATAATAATTTAAATATTTGAGAAAAACATTTATTTTCATATAAATAAACATAATTTATATATTATATTTAGTATATTTTTAAAATAAATAAAAATTTAAAATACAATTAAAAAATTTTTATAAATATAATGTAATATATATAAATTTTAATAATCATATCTCTATGAATTAAAAAATAATCATAAATTAATTATTTTCCTTTTAAAAAATAAAAAAATAAAAAAACATTTAAAAAACCAAAAAAAAAACAAAAAGATGTCAACATCAGAAGAAGAAAAAAAACAAGAATCAAAACCCTTAACCTTATATTCAGAAAAGCATTTTACTTATTTACAATCCTTAGACAAAACCCGTGATCGTGATTCAATAGGTTTCTTCACAAACGAGCATTTAAAAGTATCAGCATTATATTGGGGAACAGGAGCATTAAATTTACTAAACAAATTAGAATATCACAACAAAGAAGAAACAATATCCTTTTTATCAAAATGTATAAATGAAGATGGAGGAATAGGAACATCAATCGATCAAGATTCTCACATAACATCAACACATTATGCAATATTAGTATTATCTCAATTGAATAAATTAGAAATATTACCAAAAGAAAAAATAGCAAATTACGTAAAAAGTCTTCAAAATAAAGATGGTTCATTTAAAGGTGACACATACGCAGAAACAGATACTCGTTTTTCATATTGTGCAGTAGCAATATTAAAATTATTAAATTTACTAAATGAAAATTATATAAATTTACCAAAAGCAACTGAATACGTATTATCATGTCAAAATTTTGATGGTGGTTTCGGAGGTGTTCCTGGAGCAGAAAGTCATGGAGCTTATTGTTTTACTTCTATTGGTTTCTTATCAGTAACTAATCAACTTAATTTAATTAATAAAGTTAAGACTGGTGAATGGTTAGCTGAGAGACAAACTCATCTTGGTGGATTTAATGGAAGACCTGAGAAATTACCTGATGTTTGTTATTCTTGGTGGGTTTATAGTAGTATGAGTATGATTGGTACTCAAGATTATATTGATAAGGAATTGTTGAAGAAATTTATTTTGGAATGTCAAGATGAAGAATTAGGAGGTATTGGGGATAGACCTGGGAATTGTCATGATGTTTTTCATACTTTTTTTGGACTTTGTGGATTGAGTTTAATGGGGTATCCTGGTTTAAAAATGATTGATCCTACTTATGCTATTCCTGTTGATGATGTTAAAAGAGTTTTTGAACAGTTTAAAAAGGAGTAGAAGTGGTTTATATTGGTTTTTTTTTGATAATTAAAGAAAAATTAAATTAAATTTAATATAAAATAAAATATAGTTTTTTTTAATAAATGATAAAATATGGGAAAATTAGTTTAAATTATTTAAATAAATAAATTCAAAAAATTGCTAATCATTGTTTTTTTTTTCATTTTTAGATTTATATATTTAAAAATTAATAAATTAATATATTATTTAAATATAAAGATAATAAATTTATCTTCCTTAAAATCAATAAAATTTATTTTAGATTTTTTAATTATAATAGTATTTTTTATTTTTTATGTATATTTATATATTATGGCGCATAGTTAGAATGAATAAAAAAGTTATCTAATTTTATCTTTGAGTTGATTATATTTATAACATGATGATAAATCTAAATTATTTAAAGCATATTTATATCTATAATAACCTAATTGAATATAATATTCATATTCATTTTTTTTATGAATTACCTTTTGACATTGTTCAGTAATATAATTTAAATAGTCTTTTTCAATATTTTCTTCAATACCACTTTCAATAACATTTTTTAATTTAGGATATTTCTTAACAAAAGAATTTCCTATATAATATTCAATATTATTTATTGAAGTTTTTCTTTTTTGAGAATAATTATAATCTTTATAAAATTGATATAAAGGAGGAGTTTTAAAGAACTCAAACAAATCAGGTAAATTACTTAAAAGTAATATTAAAATAAAAGGAAGAATTTGTAATAAAGCAAAGAATTTTCCTCTAGGTTGTTGATTTTCATTTCTATTATTATTGTGATTATTTCTTCTTCCTCTTCTAAAATGTCTTCCATTAATATTAATTCCTCCATTAAAAAACATTTCAAAAATATCAAAAGGATCTATATCATCTTCATAATGATGTTGATGTGTTTGATAATATCTATTTCTAAATTCTTCCTCATTTCCATATTTATCATAAAATTCTTTTTTTTCAGGATTACTTAAAGTTTGATATGCTTCAGAAACTTTTTTAAAACATTCTTCTGCTTTATTTGAATGATTTTTATCAGGATGAAATTTAATAGCTTGTTTTTTATATGCTTTCTTAATTTCATCTTGACTTGCATTTTTTGATAATCCTAAAATATCATAATAATCTTTTTTTTTAAGTAAATTTATACATATATTATCATCAGATGATGCACCTGCTGATTCTGTTGAGTTTTTTGAAGTATAATTTGTACTTGAATTTGTATTATTTGATGTATTTGAATTATTTGGTGTACTATAACTTCTTTGATAATTATTATTTGAAGATGAATAATTATTATTTGTATTTGTGTATGACGTATTTTTTTTTTGATATTTATTTTTATTATTATCTCCTGAACTTATGTTGTTTTTACATACTGAAATAAAAATTTCTGTTCTACTATTAAAGAAAAATTTCTGACTTAATTCAAATAATTTTAATGCTTCTTCATATTCTTGTTTATTATATAGATCCATTGCTTTTTCAAAAATTAAATTAGCTTTTTTTTCTCTATCACCTTCCATAAAATAATTAAATAAATAAAAAAATATTAATTAATTTATAAAAATTAATAGATTTTATGAAAATATATAAAAAATAAAGATTGCAAAATAATATATATAAAAATGGCAGATAAGAAATCATTATTTGAAAAAGAATTAAAAAATAAACTAGCATTAAAATCAAGTGGTCACACATCAGAAGAAACAGTTCTCTTAAAAGCATTTAAATATTTTGACTTAGATAACAGTGGAATGTGTTCAATTGATGAATTTATAAAAGCAATTATGAAAATAGGAATAACTGGTTTTAATGAAGATGATATAAGACAACTTTTCAAAGTTTATGATGTTGATCAAAGTGGTGAATTAGATTATAAAGAATTTGTTGGAATTTTATATTCAAATAATTCAATAATTAATGCAACTGGAGTAGAAAAAAATAAAATTCCACCTCAAAATAAAAATCAATATCAAACTCAAAATCAATTACAACCTCCTTCACATCAAGAAATTCAAGGAGATCAATCAAAAAAAAGTTATTTAGAACAAGGAGAAATAAAAGAAATTTTAGATAAAATTAGAAGTAAATTAGCATCAAGAGGAGTAAGAGGAATAACTTCAATTGCAAGAAATTTTAGAATTGTTGATGATGATAATAGTCAAACTTTAGATTATAATGAATTTAAAAAAGCAGCAAAAGATTTTAGATTTGGATTAAATGATGATGAAATAAAAAAAGCTTTTGTTGCTTTTGATAGAAGTAATAATGGTTCTATTGATTATGATGAATTTGTAAGAACTATAAGAGGAGAAATGAATGATTTTAGAAAAAATTTAGTTGAACAAGTTTTTAATATTTTAGATGCTAATAATTCAGGTTATATTGATTTAGAAGATATTAAACAAAGATATAATGCAAGATATCATCCTGATGTTAAAAGTGGAAAGAGAACTGAAGATGAAGTTTTACTTGAATTTTTAGAAACTTTTGAAAATACTTATAATTACTTATGTGGAAGTGAAAATGATGGTAAAGTTACTATTGAAGAATTTATGGAATATTATGAAAATGTTTCTATGTGTATTGATGATGATGCTTATTTTGAAACTTTAATGAATAATGCATGGAGAATGAATACTCATACTACAGGAAATAATGAAAAGAGAGGATGGAGTAATAGAAATGAAGGAAATGAAGCAAGAGGAGGAAATGAAACAAGTCTAAGAGATAATTATAAAAATAAATTTGGTGATAAGAGACCTGGAGAATATGCTAGTAATAGAAATAAAAATTATGATAATCAAAATCAAAATCAAAATTATAATGATAATCAAAATAGAAATTATCAACAAAGAAATTATCAAGAAGATAATAATAATAATAATAATTATAATCAAGGTAATAATGATCCTATTCAAAAATTCAGAAATGAAATTAAAAAAAGAGGAGGAAGAGGAATAATAGGTTTAGCAAGAGCATTTAAAATATTTGATGATAATAATAATAAAACTTTAGATAGAAATGAATTTGAAAAAGCAATAAAAGATTATAAAGTAAATTTATCAAAAGATGAAATTGATCAATTATATGATTTATTTGATAGAGATAATTCAGGAACAATAGATTATGATGAATTCCTTCGTCAAGTAAGAGGAGAAATGAATGATAAAAGAAAACAAATAGTTCTTCAAGCCTTTGATAAATTAGATCTTGATAAAAGTGGAATTATTGAATTAAGTGAAGTAAAAGCATTATATAATGCAAAAAATAATAAAGATGTTTTATCAGGAAGAAAAACAGAAGAAGATGTTTATGGTGAATTTATTGAAACTTTTGAAACTCATCATAATTTAAAAAAAGGATATCGTGATAGAAGAGTAACAAGAGAAGAATTTTTAGAATATTATAATAATATATCAATGAATATTGATGATGATGATTACTTTGTTGCAATGATACAAAATGCTTGGAAATTAAAACCACAACCATCATATACAAATCAACAATCATGGACAAATAAAAATGATTATAATGATAATAAGAATGTAAGTGATTATTATAAAAGTTCAAATCTTCCTCAAAAAAGAGGTAAAATGTTAGGAGAAAGAAATCCAAAAGTAGGAACATCACAAAATGCTCCTTTTGGAACAGATAATGTACCAACTAATTATTCAACATCAAATAATCCAAATTATAATTATAATACAAATTATAATAAAAATCAAAAATCAAATATTAATGAAAATAGAGATAATTATGATAATAAGAATAAAGGAGAAGAAGTTCTTAAAAAATTTAGAAATAAAATGGCAGCTCGTGGAACAAGAGGTATAATGTCAATTAGAAGAGCATTTATGATAGCAGATGATGATAATAGTAAAAGATTAGATTTTAATGAATTTAAAAAATTTTGTCATGATTATCGTGTAGGTTTAAATGATGATGAAGTAAAGGAACTTTTTAATAAATTTGATAGAGATGGAAGTGGATATATTGATTATGAAGAATTTGTTTATAATACTGAAGGTCAAATGAATGATTATAGGAAAAATATTGTTAAAAAAGTTTTTGATAAACTTGATAAAAATAAAAATGGTGCTCTTGAATTAGATGATATTAGAGATACTTATAGTGCAAAAAAACATCCTGATGTTGTTAATGGAAAAAAAAGCGAAGATGAAGTTCTTGCTGAATTTTTAGATACTTTTGAATATCATTTTTCACTTTTGAATACTAATAAATCGAGAGATGGAAAAATTACTTTTGATGAATTTTGTGAATATTATAATAATATTTCTATGAGTATTCCTGATGATAGATATTTTGAAGGTATGATGAATTCTGTTTGGAATTTAGATGGAAGTAGACAAAATTATGGAAGAGGATGGAAAGGGTATTAAATATTTTTTATTTCAGGAAGTTTAAAATGAAGTTTCTTTTTATTTAAAAATATTTTTTTTTTGAACATTTTAATTATTTAATAATTTTTTGATATTTCTTTTTAATATTTTTTTCCTTGTATTTTTATTTTTTTTAAATTAAATTCTTTTTATATTATTTAATTTTATAATTTATTCTATCATTACAAATTTTGTTTTGAAAATAAATTTTTATGTATGATTTTTTAGATAATTGTTTTTTAAATAAATATATAAATTAATTTTATTTTTTATTTCTATTTATTATTTTCTTATAAATTAGTTTTATTTACTCAAAAATAATTTAGAAAAAGATATTGAAAAGATTAATGTATAATATAATAATATTTTATTTTTATAAATATAAATAAAATTTATGTAACTATAATAACTCTTGGTTTTTCATTTTCTAATTTATTTAATACTACATCTACATTTCTCATAGCGCAAGTAACTTTACAAAATTTTATTATACAATTATAAAAAGGAGGAACAATACAATGTAAATGTAAATGACCAACAGAAGTAAATGGTGGAATATGAAATCCTTGAATAATATCATTTTCATTAATTCCTGAATAATGTTTAGTAATATAAAGTTTTCCTTGATTTTTCATATGTTCAATTAATGAAATATGTGAATAATTTAAACTGTTAATATTTTTTATATGTTTTTTTGGAATACATTGTAAATGAATATATGACATTGGATTTATATCTTCAAAAATAATAATAAGATCATCTTCAAATAAAATTCTATTTCTATTATTAATAGGAATATCACAAAAAGGACAATCACTCATAATAAAATTTTTTTTATATATATTTTTTTTAAAAATTATATTTATATAAAATACAATTTTATATTGAAAATATATTTTAAAAATTTACTGATTTAATATTAATATAACATTAATTACATATTCATTATTTCATTATCATCATCCCCACTATCTAAATTTTCAGTAGATGTAACTTGAAAAGATAATTTAGGAATTTCTTCACATGCATAAATACTTTTATTTTGATATAACTCTGGTCTTTTTCTACTATATTGAACATGTTCTAATATTTCTATAATTTCATTATATAATTGTTCCATTATCATTTCACTAACTTCAACTTTTAATTGTGTTTCTTCCATTTCTAAATTTTTCCATAAATATTCACATTCATCTAATTCTTTATGAATATTTTTTATAAATCTTTTCTCTCTTTCAATATTTAATTGTTCTCCTGATAAGAAATCATAATTTTCACTAATTAAACCAATTCTATTATGTAACATATATAATAAATTATAACAAACATAATCACATAATTTTTTTGGATTATTTTTATCATATTTAAAATAAATATCATGTGTTCTACTACTCCAAGGTAAGGGATCACCACTTTCACCATATAATCTTTCTTTATTTATTAATTCAATTGCTGAATCAATTATACAATTATTTAACATATTATCATATTCATAATTATTAAAATTTATATTATCTGATTCTCTTATTTTTTTATTTATTGGTTCAAATTCTTTTAATATTTTTTCTTTGTTTATTATTTTACTTATTTCTTTTTTTAAATATAATCTTTTATAATTTTCTCTTAGTAAATCTGCATCTTGTAATATTAAAGAAACCATTAAACCTTTTGCTTGATTTTTCATTGGAGTTGATATATTTTCATATATATCATTATAATTTTTAATAATTTCTTTCTTTATTAAAATAATTAATTGAGGTCCAATTTTATTATAATATAATCTATATGAATTTTCTTTCTTTTGAGTTTTTAAAGTTTTATTAAAAATAGAATATGCTGAATAACTTGACATTAAAGAATCATTTAATGCTTGTATACTATTATCATTTAATGGTAAATTTGCTAATGTTAAACCATCTTTTGAAGGAGATTCTTTATTTGATAAACTTAAACTACTTAAACTTAATTGTAAATTGTTAAATGGATCTAACTTATATTGTCTTTTTGGAAGTAATTTTACTTTATCTGATTTTATTTCTGATGAGAGAAGATTCATTAATATTTCATTTGTTATTGTATCTATAAATTTATCTTCGTTTTCTATTTCTAAATTAATATTATTAATTTTTTCATTATTAAAATTATTTTCTTTATTTTCATCTGTTAAATTTTTAGAGTTTTTATTATTATTATCAATATCAATATCATCTAAATTTTCATTTTCTTCATTTTGTTGAGGACTATTTGTTAAATTATTTCTTGATTTGTCATTTTGTTTTATATCATTATTTATAAATGATTCAATATTATCATCTTCTTTTTCATTATCTTTTTCAATATCAGATACATTTTCAAAGTCATCATATTCATCTTCAGAATTTTTTCTTTCAATTATATCTTTTTTATTTTTTTCCTTCTTATTTATTAAATCATTTATTCTATTTTTTGTTGGAGTTTCATTTTTTTCATCATCTTTTTTTTCTTTTGAATTATCTTTACTTGAACCTCCAATATCTAAATCTTCAACTATAATTTCTTCATCTAAACTATTAATATTTTTATTAATTTCATTATTTATTTTTTCATTATTTCCTTTTTTATTATCAATTTTTTCTATTGGTTTTTTATTTTCTGAAGGTAAAGAATTTGAATTTGAAACTGGATATTCCCAATCAATTTGATTTGCTATATCTTTATCTGCTGAAATATCACTTATTGATGGACAATTTTTTTCTGGAATATTTGTTTCATCTATTATATTATTATTTTTATTTTCTTTTTCTTTATTATCTTTATTTTTTTCTTCTTTTATTTCTTTTTTCTTTATTTCATTATTAGTAATTTTAGGTTTATTTTCTTGTTTATTATTTATTTCCTTGATTTCTTTTTTGGGTTCATTATTTACTTTTTTTTCTATTTCTATTTTTTCTTCTTTTGTTAATATAGATGGTATTCCATCAAATTTATTTTTATCTATATTTTCTTTATTATTTTTATTATTATTAATCTCTTTTAAAGAATTTATACTTTCATCTTTATCTTTTGATATTGAATTATTTTTACTATTTTTTTCATTAGACTCATTTAAACTTTTATTACTTGAAGTTTTTTGTAAACTTCTATTACTAAGAGATTTTTTAATGGAATTATTTAAATTATTATCATTAGATAATTCAGATAGACTTCTACTTAAATTTAATCCAGGTTTCATTTGACATATTTCTTGTAAACTCTTAGCACTTTTATTTGAAGAAGTTTTCATTTTTTTCTTTTCATAACTATTATCACTACCAGTATACATTAAATCATTTTCATAATCTAAATCATCTCTTTTATTAATTAACATTATTTGTAATTGATGTAATCTATCATTATCAACACTATTTGGTTCAACTGTATAACTACTTTTACTTGAATTTAATGATTCATATATAAAACTATTCATTTTTAAAGTATGATATTTCATTTTATGATATCTTAAAGATGATTGAGATGAATTTGTATCTATTATTTTATTATTACTTATATTTATTTCATCTTCATTTATTTTATTTAATTCTAATGGTGCTTTTGCACTATAATCTCTTTTTATTTTTTTAATTGGATATTTTTGACAATTAGATTTAAATATATTAAATGATTCTTTTAATTGAGGTTTCATAATTAATTTCATTGTTCTTGTTAATATTAAATTAAAGGCTAATTCTTCATCTGAATTATCAATAGATTGAGTATAATTATATATTTTTTGAAGGATTTTAAATTTAAATAATCTTTTAAGTATTTCTGTAAAATATTTTATTTTCCTTTTAGTAAAAAAACAATTTATAAAATATCTAAACATACGTTTCAAAAATGGTCTAAATAATTGAAAAAAAGCTAAATAATATGTTTTATAATTTGAATATTCTTCAATTGCTCTAAATGGATATTGTTTAATAATTGCAGTCATAAATGCAAATCCAACAGTATATCTTTGAATCATTACATTATTTATATAAATTCCTAATAAATCATAAAATGTTTTTCTTTTAAAAATTAATTTAATAATTTCAATTAAATTAATAACATTTCTAGGTTCAATTTCTATAATAATTTTTTGATTTGGAATTGTTGTTCCAAGATAAGTATGTGATAAACTTGGTAAATTTTTATCTTTTGTATAAAAATTACTATTACTTTCATCATCAGTAATATTTTTAATATTATTATTATTATCTTTATTAATTTGGATTTCTAATTGATTATTATTATTATTTGTTAAATTTTTTTCAGTTGTAAATGATTTACTTTCATTTTTCAAATTATAATTATTTATTAAATTTTCACTTTTTAATAAAGTTTCACTTACTTTATCTTTTAATTGACTTAAATTTGAAGAATTACTTTCTTCAGTTAAAGATTTTGTATTTTTTTTTTCGGTTATTTTCTTTATTTTCTCTTTTGAAATTGATTGATTTAGATTTTGATTATTTATTTTATATAATCCTCCAGTTACTAATAATTGTTGACTTTCTAATACATTCATATAATAATCTTCTGGCATTATAATTGTTGAATTACTATTTGATTCATTTCCAACATAATATTCATTTTTTATTCTATTTCTTTTTTTAGTTCCTTTTTTATTTAATCTTGATTTAAAATTACCTTGAGTTTTTGAAAATAATGATAATAAATTTTTGTATATTGTGAACATTTTTTTATTTTTTTTTAATTCTTCTTCTTCTTCAATTCTTTTTCTTTCTTCGTTTTTTTCCCTAATTGAATTTTTAATCTCTTCTTCAGAACGAAAATTTTTCCTAAAAGTAAATAAAAAATTATTTTCTTCATTATTATTATTCCTTCTATTTAAATTTTTTTCATTTGAATAAGATAACCTAAAAGAATTTTCATTTTCATTTTTTTTATTTTTTGAATTTGATTTTGAATTAGTTGTTTTTCTAGTTATATAATTAGGAAATTTTTTTTTTTCTTCATTAATTTTTCTAATATATTCGAATTGATCAACTTTTTGTTTATAAACTTTTTTATTAACAAAAGATTCACTTTCATTTGTAATTAAATAATTATTAATTTGAGGAGTAACTTTTTTACTCCCTTTAAAGATATTATTTGAACTATTAGAATTATAATTATTATTTTCTTCTTCAATTTTATCATTTTCTAAATTTAAATTAGTTTCATTTTCATCTTTTATTTCTTCATCTTGTGTATTTTCTAAACTATCAATATTAATTTCAATTCCATTTTCTTCTAAAACTTTTTGTTTTTTTTCATTCATTTCATCTTCTAAAGTTGGTTTTTTTTCTAATTGAATTTCTCTTAAAAATCCAGCAACTCCATTTTCAATTAATTGATTCATATAATTATATTTTCTTTCCATTTCATTTAATTCACTTTTTTCAGTTTTTTCTGTTTTTTCTGATTTCTCTGTTTTTTGTTCTTTTTCTTTTTTTGTTTTATTTGATTTATTACCTGATTTTTTTGAATTTTTACTTGTACTTGTTGGGCTTATTGGAGGAGGAGAAAAACAATTATTTCTTTTAACAATTTTTTTATTATTATTTTCAATATTATTAATTTTAAGGTTATTTTTATTCATTTGATTTTTTTTTCTTATACTTTTCATACTTTGTGATGTTTGATTTTTAATCATTTTTTTTGATTGAGTAGGAGAAAGCATTTTATTTGTACTTTTATTTTCTTTCATAGTTTTTTCAATATTAAATTTATCAATTTTTTTTTTTAATCCACCATCTGAAATATATTCATTTGTTTTTAAATCAAAGTCAATTTGGTTTCTATGATTTGATTTAGGTGTTTTTTTAAATAAAATAATAGGTGATGTACCATTAATATTTAATTGTTTTAAATTTGATGATTTTTTAAAATCATTTTTATTTTTATTATTTGTTGGTGAAGTAATTGAAGTTGATGGACTTAAGAAATTCCTTGTAGAAAAACTTTTAGGAATATATCTATATGATAAAGGTAATGAATTCATTTTAATAATTTAAATTTTAATTTTTGTAAATAAAATAAATTTAAATATTTTTTAATATTATAGTCAAATTCACAAATAAAAAAAAATTAAAATATAATATCCTAAATTAAATAACATTTAAGTATAAATTAAAAATTTAATATAATATTAAAAATATTATGGGACTTTTCCGGTAAGAATCTATAATAATATATTTTATAGTTCTGAAACAATGACTCATAAAAGTATAAGAATACCAGTACAAAATATTCATGATATTATGGTAAAATTAGGATCAATTGATAATTCTCTTGAATTTGTTGATTTGAATAAAGAATTAATTGAAACGAAAAAACCTTATAATAAAATGATATCTCGTTGTGAAGAAATTGAAAAAGTTTTTGTTAAATTTGATAATATTGTTCAAGGAAGAAATATTACTTATGAACAATATCAAAATTTTGAATTATTTAATGCTCATTTAGAAAAGGATATTGCAAATAAAGATAAAATAAGTGGAAGTACTTATTTTGATTTAATTGAAGCTGAAATTTTAGATGATGAAAAAAAAATGAATGAACAAATTAAAATAATTGAAGAAAATAAAGAAGATTATATGAAATTATTAGAACATTCTATTATTTTAGAAAAATTAAATGAAATGTTTGATAAAGGAAAACTTTTCAAATATAAAAACCAAAGTAATAATGAAATAATAACAAAAGTTGAAGATAATGAAAATGATACTGGAATAAATTATATAAGTGGAATATGTGAAGCAGTTGATGAAATTAAAATTAAAAGATTGATTTTTAGAAGTAGTAGAGGAAGAGCAATTCCTACATTTTTTAATATTGTTTTAAAAGGTAAAAAAGATAAATATTTTGAAGATAAATTCAAAGAAAAAAAAATGTTTTTAATTCTTGTACAAGGAAATTATTTATTAAATAAAATAAGTCAAATATTAAAAATATTCAATTGTACAATTTATGATATCCCAAATCCAGAAGAAGTAAAACCATTATTATTTAAAATTGAAACTGATTTATCAAATAAAGAAAAATTAATAAAAGAAGGAGAAATAACATTTATAAATTTCTTAAAAGCAAAAACTGAAAGAGCAAATGGACTTTTATCATTATATGGATTATATAGAGCATATTTCAAAAGAGAAAAATGTATATATTTAAATTTAAATAAATGTTTATCAAAAGGAAATTTCATAACAGGAGAAGTTTGGATACCAGAATGTACATTTTCAATAATTCAATCAGAATTACAAAAAATGGCACAACAAAATGATCAAATATTACTTCCTGAATTTTCAGATTTAGAAATTGATTCACAACCACCTACTTTCTTTAAAATAAATGAATTTACATATGCATTTCAAGAAGTTGTTAATACTTATGGTATTCCAAGATATAAAGAAGCAAATCCAGGTATTTTTTCTATTGTTTCATTCCCATTTTTATTTGGTGTTATGTTTGGTGATATTGGTCATGGTACTTTAATATTTATTTTATCTTGTTATATGTGTTTAAATAAAAATACTATTATGCAAAGTGATTCATTACTTAAACAAGGAATGAAATATAGATATTTTCTACTTTTAATGGGATTTTTCTCTTTATTTTGTGGTTTAATGTATAATGATATGATGGCTTTACCACTTTCATTTTTTACTTCCTGTTATGATACTGATTATAAAACTTTAGAAACAACAAGAAAACCAAATTGTGTTTATCCAGTTGGTATAGATCCAAAATGGTATGCAGCAACAAATGATTTATCCTTTTTAAATTCATTTAAAATGAAATGGAGTGTAATAATTGGAGTTCTTCAAATGACATTAGGTATTATATTACGTGGTTTAAATAATTTATATTTCAAAGATTATGTTGGTTTCATATTCGAAGCAATACCACAAGTCATTTTTATGTCACTTCTCTTTGGTTACATGATAGTAATGATATTTATTAAATGGAGTAAAGATTGGTCAGCAGATTATTCAAAAGCACCAAGTATAATATCAATTTTAATGGGAATTGGTTTAAATGGAGGAAGTGTAGATGGAAAACCACTTTGGGGTTCTATTCCAGTAGAAGAAAAAACAAATAGAACTTTCTTATATATTTGTATTTGTTGCGTACCATTAATTTTATTACCAAAACCAATAATAAAAATTTTATCATCTGGAGAAGATGATAAAAATAAAATAAATGATAAAATATCAGATGCATCTGAACCTTTATTAGAAGATGATGAAATAATAGTAAGAATGCCTGTTAAAGAAGTAAAACATGAAAGTCCAACTGATATTTTTGTACATCAAATTATAGAAACAATTGAATTTGTTTTAGGTTGTGTTAGTAATACTGCTTCTTATCTTCGTCTTTGGGCTTTGAGTTTAGCACATGCTCAATTAAGTAAAGTTTTCTTTGAAAAAGCACTTTTGGGTTTTGCACAACAATGCAATTTAATTCTTGTTATTGTTGGTTATTTTATTTTTGCTAATATTACTGTTTCTGTTTTAATGGGAATGGATTTATTAGAAAGTTTCCTTCATACACTCAGATTGCATTGGGTTGAATTTCAAAATAAGTTTTATGCTGCTGATGGAGTTAAATATGTTCCTTTTTCTTTTAGGGATATTATTGAAGTTGATTAAATTGTTTTTAGTTTTTTTTTATTTAATTATTTATGATTTTTAACTTTTATTTAGAATTTATTATTGAAGTAAATAATTTTAATTTAAATTGGTTAGAATCTAGTTTTTTTTTTATTTTTTTTATTGTTTAATAATAAATAAATAAAAATTAATGTATGTTTTAGTTAAAAAAAATATTTAAATATTTTATATTCATTTAAATCATTCCTTATTTTTTTTTTAATATCTTGGAATTCCTTCTCTATTAGCACAATGTTCAACTAATTTAATAAAAACATCAAAATTAACAAAATTATCAGCACTCTTATCACCTATATCAACAATCATCCTCCATTGTGTATTAGTCAAATTATACTGTGGGAAAATTTCTTTTAAAACCTGAATTAAATTATTTTGCAAAACTAAACCATTTCTTCCACTAATAGAAACATCTTTAACTCTATCCCAAATAACTTTTCTATTTTTAGCAATAGCTTTATAAATATTAAGAACATTATTAGAAGTTTCCCATTTTCTCAAAAGTTCAACTTGCTTTTTTTTCTTATTACTTAGATTAGAATTATTATAAGTATCTAATTTTCCAACAACTGTTCCAAAAGCATTAGTCCATTCTCCCATATCAATAATACCATCTTTTCTCTTATCAATATAATCAAAAGTATTTTTTAACATAGTAAAATTAGGTAAAGATCTATTTTCTTTATTATACATTTCACAAATAATAGATTTATATTTATCAAAATTCATAACATTACTTCCTCCACTATCACTAAAAGTAAATGCTAATTTTGGATTTGAATAATATTTATATAATAATTGTTTAAATTCACTCATTGCAACTTGAATATTATCATTAGATTTTTTAATATATTTATCAGGTGATGTTATAAATTGATAAAAATCACCTAAATTAACTAAACCATTCCAAGTTCTTCCATTTTTATTCATTATATCTTCAATTTCAAGTGTAGTTAATCCGATACCTAATTTTTTTAATAAATTCCTAAATTCAAATATATTACAAATACCATTTGGATGTAAATTTAATTCATTTTTAATAATTGTTAAATAATTAGTAACTGGACAAGCAATAATATTTCTTTTTAATTTTTCTAATGGATCATTATCAAATGGTGTTGATAATTTAGGATGATATGTAATATCAAAAGGATGATCTAAATGATCAATTGGATGATTTCCAACTGGATCATCTGAATAAATATTACCTTCTGTTTTATTTGCTGAAAATGAACGTGCTGTTATTGATAAATGATTATTATTTGTTATTTTAAATCTATTTGATAAATTATTATTAAATAAATTTCTTGTTGGAGTTACTTTACCATAGTAAATAAGAGAAAATTGAGTAAATGTTATTTTTGATTTTGGAGAATTGTCATTTTCATCTATGTTAAAATATTTTTTCATATATTTTAATATTGTTTCTGTTGAATATTTATTTGGGAATAAATTATTTATTCCATCGAAAAATTCTTTTTTTGTTAAATAATTTTTTCTAAATGATCTTGATATTTTTGTTGATGAAGTAAATGATGATGAATAAGATTTTGAAAAGGAATTTGTTTGATTTATATCTGTTGGTAAAAAATATTTAAATGCATCTATTGATGATGGGAAATTTTGAAACATAAATTGTTTTATATCAAATTGCATTTTTTTATAAAAATCAAAAATATTTAATTTATTTTTAAAATCATCTAAATTTAAAAAGTTTTTCTTTTGAGAATCTAAAGAAGTAAAAACTGCTAATAATTCATCTTTTGTTAAATTAAAACCTTGGAAACATTCATAATTATCATCAACAAAAGATGAAAAATTTTCAAATTTAAATTTTCCTGATTCTTTATCACAAAACATATTATAAAATGTTTCAAAATTATCATATTTTTCACTAACAAACATTCCAAATCTTTCAATTATTTGATTAATCCAATCAACATTTTTTTTACCTCTAAATAAATTTTGATTAGTAGTTTCTTTTAAAGTTTCAGTTAAATCAACATAAATAGAATTTGATTGATTACTTTTAATTCTATTAATAAATTCTTTAATATCAGGTAAGCAAATATTTTTATTTTTTGTTAAAGAAATTGTTTGCATAACTCTTTCTAATTTATAATTATTAAATTCAACATCAGGAATTCCTAAAGTATCAATAACAAAAAATTTTAAATCTTCAATTGAAATTATACCATCAGAATCTTTATCAATTACTCCAAAAATTTCATTATCACTTAATTGTTTATTTTCTAATATCCATTGTGAAAATTGTTGTAATATTAAATTTTCAATTGAATTATTATTTCTAATTAAAACATCATTTGATTTAAATTCTTTAAATCTTTTTTGAAATGTTTCTAAATCAACTAAACCATTATGATAGTAATCTAAATAATTAAATACTTTATCTTTAATTGCTGGACCTAAATCAGCAACACTTGATATATTTTTATTAAATTCATAATTTGATATAAAACCATCATTATCTTCATCTAATTTTTTAAATAAACCAACTTCAGTTATATTCTTTTTTTTCATATTAATTTTTATTTCTTTTACTATTTTTTTAAATTGTTCATCTGTTAAAAAATCTTCTGCATATAAATTTACATTTTGTCCTTTTTCACTATTTTCAAATCTAAAGAATGCTGTATTAATAAATCTATTTATTATTCCTTTTAAATCATCATATGAAACTTTACCATCACTATCAAGATCAAATTTACAAACAATTGTCTTTGTTAAATTTTCTTTTATTTGAATAGGAAATTTTGACATGAAATAATTATATAATTGATCAACTGAAATATAATTTGAATCTTTTCCTCCATTAATATATTTTATTAATTGTTGAATATTTTTAATATTATCAGATTGAAGTAATTTTTTTAAATGCTCAACACAATAAAGGAAATTATCTAATTTTTCATTGAAATATATTTTATTTAAAAAATCAGAATAATTAACTTCATAAGTTTGAGGATCTCCAATTTGTAAAAATCTAACTAATTTCATAATATCTTCTTCTCTAAATTCATTTGCAAATTGATTTACAATTTTACAAAAATCATTTTTTGATACTCGACCAGTGAATTTAGTATCATATTTTTCAAAAATATTTTTAATAGTATGAAAATCAACATTATTTTGAATAGTTTTAACAAAATTATTTTTAAAAGTATCTTGATTATTTCTCGTAAATTCACCTTTTTGGTAAACATTTAAATTATCTAATAAAACTTTAGAATCTAATTGATCATTTAAAGAACCAGCTAATTCAATAAATAATCCTTCAATAAATTCATTACTAAAAGAATAATCAAAATGTCTCATTTTATTTTTATAAGGATAAAAACTTAATTTTTGATTAATATCTTTATTTATATTTAATCTATATGCAACTGCATCAATATCTAATTTCATTTTTTTAATCATATCTTGAAATTTAATTAAAACATTATATTCTTGAGTTACTGTTTTTTTAAATTCTTCTCTATCAACAATACCATCTTTATTTAAATCCATTTTTTCAAATATATAATTTGATTGTTGTTCATTGTAATTAAATGGTTCTTGTTGTAATGCTAATATAAAATCTTTTTTAGGTAAATGATTAAATTGTCTTAAAAAATTATATGATAGTAAATGATCATAATATTTATTTACACTTATTTTTTTTTTCTTTATATAATCTTTCATTTTGTAAATTGTATCATTAAAGAATTTTTCATTTAAACCATCTGTATTAATTTCTATATTTGATAATTTATCAAAATCAGATGGAGTTAATGATGTATTATTATTTGTTATTTTATTAAAAAGAAATTGTAATATATTTTCTGTATATGGAGTTTTTCCATATAATTTTTTTGTAAAATGATGAAAAAGTAATGATTGTGAGTTGTTAAATAAGAAATTTTTACCTCCATTTTTTTTTATTATATTTATTAAATTTGCTAATGCTTCTTCAATTTCAAAATTTGTCATTTCATAATGAGTTAATTTACAATTTTTTAATTTATCATACATATAATTTAATGAAAATGAATTTGGATTTTCAATTCCAACAAATTTTAATATTTTAAATATTTTTTCAACTGGATATGTAATATCAAATAAATGTAAAAGTTCAATAAAATCATTATAATTCAGATTTCTATTATTATCATTGAATTTTTCATTATTTACTACTAAAGGTAATTTTTTATACATAATCTCATCGAAAATCATTTTTAAACTTTTAATTTCATTTTCAACTTCTTCAATAATTGCATTTAAATTATTATAATTACTAACATAATAATTACCTCTTAAATTATTTGTATTAATATCTCTTAAATTAGTAGAAAAAGATAAACTTCTTTTTCCATTTTGTTCAGGACCAAGTTTAAATTTATTATTAAAAGTACTAGTTAAATCCTCATTACTATATTTTGTAAATGAAGAATTTTTTAAAATTTCTTTTGCTTCTTTAATTAATAAAGTTACTAATTTATAATAATCAATATATTCAACTTCATTAGCATAAATTTTAATAATATCATTAAAATTATTAACAGATAAACTAGGATGAATATTTGCTTTTGCAAAAGATCTTACAATTTCAAATCTTGAAATTATACCATTATTTCTTCTATCATAACTTTTCATTTCTTTGATAATTTGTCCTTTATTACTTACAATTGCTTCCAAAATTACTTTGGGAAACATTAAATCTTTCAAATGTTTTTTAATATGTATATTTTTTAAAACATTTGTTAAATGTTTAACTGGAAAAAAATTTTGAGAATTCCATTTATCATTCAAATTATAATTTTCAACTTTATTAAATTCATATCTATTATTATCATCATAATCATTTCCATTAATATCATAATATTTACCTAAATAAAAATCTGCTTCTGGAGTAACTTTTGTAATAACAGCATCTTTTGCAGTAATTTCATCAACAGCTTTTTCAGCATCTGCAACATCAGCAGAAGCTTGTTTCGTTAGTACTGTATTCATATATAATTCTAAATTTTTTTTAGTAAAATTTAATTTTTGTGGAATTTTCATAACTGCATAATTAAATTCTCTATAAAATTTCATACCAAAAACATTTCCTCTTAATAATAAAATTCCTAAATTTGGCATTTCTCTACATTTAAAATTTTTTTTTGATATTTGTTCTCCCATTTCTTTTAAAATATTATTTAATATATTCATATATTCTTCTTTTGAAATATTCATTCCATATGATAATTCAGCATAATTAATTTTTACTAAATTAATAGCATGATTTAATTTTTGAGTATAATAAATTAATCCACCTGCTTTAGTATAAATTCCTGGTTTTAAAAAATCTAAATATTCATTACTTACAATAAAAACTGGTCTTCTTACTTTAACATCTCTTTTCATTTGATTTGTTGTTCCTTCTAAACTATAATCTGGATTTGTAAATGTAAAAGTACCAAAATTTTTTACAAAAGTTCCTTTTCCACATTCATAGTTTTTTATTATAAATTTTGTAAATATTGACCATACAGTTTCTAATACTTCTTTTGAATATGAACTTAATATATCTTTTCTATTTATTGAACCCCAATGATTAAAAGCACCAAAACCTATTCCATTTATTGTATTAGTTAATTTGGCTGTTCCTAAACCTACAGTTTCCATTATAAATTATTATTATTATTAAAGTTTATTCTTTATTTATTCTTTTTTTATAATCTTATTTTTTTTTTTTAAAATTTTTATAACTTTTATAATTTATGAAAAAAATTTGAATAAAAAAATAAAATATGAAAAAAAAATATAATGAAAATAACAATAAAATTAAATTTTTTTTTAAAAAAAATTTATTTAATATTAATAAAATTATTTATTAAAAATTAAAGATATATATCATTTAAACCAATGTCAGACAAAAAAAAAGAAGCATCGACAGCAGCACCAAAAAAAGAAGAAGCAAAAACAGCACCAAAAAAAGAAGAAACAAATGCAGAAAAGAGAGCAAGAGAAGAAAAAGAAGCATTAAAAAAAGAAAGAAAAGAACATAAACACGAAGCTCATCAACATGCTCATGATGTCCATGCAGGTAATATAATGGAAGATCTATCAAAAAAACAGGTTTTCAAAAAATTTTCGTATAGAGGACTTGACATAGGAAAATTATTAAATATGAATATGGATGAAATATCTCAACAATTACGTGCTCGTCAAAGAAGAAGATTAAGAAGAAAAATGCCTCAAAGATATGGAAAATTTGTTAAAAAATTATTGGATGCTAAAAAAAATTGTAATGCTGGAGAAAAACCAAAAACTATTAAAACTCATTTAAGAGATTGTATTGTTTTACCTTCTATGGTACAATCTGTTATTAGTATTTATAATGGAAAAGGATTTAATCAAATTGAAGTTAAACCTGAAATGATTGGATATTATTTAGGTGAATTTTCTATGACTTATAGAAGAACTATGCATGGTAGACCTGGAGTTGGTGCTACTCACTCTTCTAAATTTGTTCCTATTAAATAAAGTTTTTTATATTTGTTTTTGATGGAAAGATAATAAATTAAAAAGAGATTTTTTTAATATACAAGTTTCTTTTTTTTCTTTATTTTTTTTATTATTATTTAATCAAATTTTATATTAAAAAGTTTATTTGAAAATAAATTAAAAAAAAATAAAAAAATGTTACAACAAGAAAGTATATATAATATAATTCCAAAATCAAAATTATTAAATAAACGTTCAATGTCATATAGATCAATATATCCTTATTTTATAAAACCAACAGCATCAACGTTTAATCTTCATACAACATCATATCCAAATGTAATTAATTGTAGTGGTGAATATAAAATACCAAGAGGAGCACATGAAATAAATAAACAAAATGCTACTTTTGGTTTACCTGAAGGTTCATATATACCTGATCCTAAAAATTATCATAAAAAAGGAGAAAATTTTAAAATTTTACCTCCTTTAGAAAAATTACATCCTAATGATGATAAAATGAAACCTCCAATTCCAAAAATAAATGATAAACCAATTCTAATTATAAAAAATAATAAAAAAAATTATGTTGTTTCAAATGCAATTGATAATATTTTAATGAAACCTAAATTAAGAAGATGTGCTTCTCAAAGTGATGAATTACATAAATTTTATGGAAAAGTTCCTGATTATATTAAAAAATTTAGATTAGAACATGAAAATGAATTACTTAATATTAAGGAAGAATATAGGAAAAAAAAAGAAAAAGAAGATGAGAAACAAAGATATTTATCTAAAGAAGAAGTAAATTTATTAAGGGAAGGATTAAAGAAAAAATGGGAAATTTATAATAGTAGATATGAGAAAATTATTCATAAAAGAGTTTTTGATAATATAGTTTTACTCAGAAAGTAAATATTTTTTTTATTTTTTTTTTAGTAAGGAAGGTTTGGAAAATAAATTAAATCAATTAGAAAAAGATATGGCAATGATTAGTCCTAATAATGTAATTGTAGATATGACAAAATAGAAATTTAGAAAATTATTTTGTATTTAATTTGTTTAATAATATATTTTTTTTTCATTAATTTTAAAATAATTTAATTAATTATCTATTTCTTTTTTTATTTAAATAATTATTATATAAATCCTTTATATTTTCTTTTTTATTTTCTTTATTTTTTATTGTTTTATTAATTTTGAAAATTATTTTTGGTATACAATAATTTAATATTCTCCTCCAACTATTTTTACAAGATTCTTCTGAATAACATAAAATTTTAGAACTTATACTTTTCCACGAAACTCTAATATTTTCTCTATTAAATTCTTTTAGACCATTAATATTAATAATTTGCAAAATTATTTGTTTATTAAGTTTTTTATTGAGGGAATCTTTAATATTATTTTCAATTAAAAATAAGTTATTTTGTTTATCATAAAATATATTTTGATTATATTTTAATTTAACATTTTCTTCAAATCTATATTCACCCCTTAAAATATTGTCTTCAAACTCAATATCTTTTAAATAATTATTAATTGCTTTTAAAAGTTTTAAATCATATTTTAATTTATGTACTTTCTGAACAGCAATATGATAATCTCCTCCTAAAGATTTATATTTATCTTTACAATTTATAGGAGTTCTTTTCAAAATTTTAGATATTTCACTCCATTTTTTCCCTTTTTCTTTAACTAATTCCAATAATAATTTTTCTTCATTTTTATTCCATTTTCCTTTATGATTAAAAGGATCAAATTTTCTATGACAATAACCATGAATTGAAGTAACTCTTCTATTTGGAATTAATTCTGCAAAGTTTGACCATAATTTTTTTGCTTTTTGTTTTTCTATAAATAATTTGTGTAAATCTTCAGAAGATAAGTTATTATTCAATGCATATTCACAAAGTGCTTTTTTTATCATTTCTTCTTCATCAGAAGAATATTTACCTGTTTTAATAAGTGAATTATCTTCATTTATTAGCCATTTTCTTCTTTTTGATGATTTATTGTTTTCCATTTTATAATTGTTATTTATTTATTTTTTTGTAATAATTCAAATATGTTTTTATAGAGTTAAAAAATATATTTGGTTCATTTTTCCTTTTTTTCAATTATTAATTATTACTTTCTAAAATAATTTTGGAAAAAAAAAGGAATTAAAAACAAAAAAATAAATAAATAAACTAAAAAATATAAATAAAACACTAAACAAAAAAAAAAATAAACACAAATAAAAAAAATATATTAAATTAATTTTAAAAAACAATTTTTTAAATATTAATAAAACTTTTTTAAAAACTCACTAAACCAAAAAAAAAAATTACACTCCCCAAATTTCAGGTATAGAATTAAGAAAATATTTTTGATTATCAGTAGGAAGCAAAGCATAAATATCTTTATGTAATTGAATAAATTCTTTTTCATTAATAGTATTTCCACCAACAGCAGCAAAATTAATTCCTTCTTCTAATTTTTTTTTTGCATAATCAGGTTTTCTTCCGAAAATAGTAACTAAAGGATGTTTTTTAATATTACATCTTTTCCATAATTCTTCAATTGGTAAATTTCCACTTGGACAAATTTTTTCAAAAACTTCATGACATTTATTAATTAATTGACTAGGTGGTTCAATTTTGAAAATTTCACTAAATTTTTGTACTGATATTGTTGTTTGATCTTTTTTAATGTATTTTAATAATGTTGTTATTTCATGAGTTGTTAAAAAAATTCCAAATTCAGAAAGAAAAGGATCTAATGCAGTAATTGATATTTTTTTTGAACCTGAGAAATCTTGAGTGTAGACTATGCTTAGGATTTCATTTAAACTGTATATTTGCTTATTGTAACGCATTTGATTTATCATCTTAGATTTTATGAATTCTAATGAGTTTTCTTCCATTTTTTTTATTTATGATTTATATTTTTTTTTTCAGTTTTTTTTTAAATATATAAATTTTATTTATTCTATTTTAAAAAATAAATTAATTTATTTATATATGTTCATATAAGTGGGTTTTTTATTTAGGTTATATCAAAAGAACAAAGGATTAATTGAAAAAAAATCATATAAAAGAATTACATTATTGAAATAAATATGAAATCAAATTGTATTATTTCAAATTATGAAATTTATAAATTCATCATATGTTATATTTATAGTATAATATTAGATATAATATTGTATTATAAAATAATTAAATTTAAATTTAACAAAACAACCTCTTATTTTTATTTATAAATTATCATATATTTTAAATCAATAAAATCTAATAATTTTATAATACAAAATTTAAAAATATTCATTCATCTAATATAACATTTAAAAATTAATAAAAATAAAATCAATTAAAAAATATATATTTTATTTTAATCAAAAAAAAAAGAAAAAGAAAAATGAAATCAAATGCAAACAAATACACAAAAACAACCAAACTAGGAGAAGGAACATATGGTGTAGTATACAGAGCAAAAGATCAAAAAGGTCAAGAAATCTACGCTTTAAAAAAAATACGTCTCCAAGCCGAAGAAGAGGGAATTCCATCAACAGCAATTCGTGAAATTTCATTATTAAAAGAATTAAACCACAAAAACATAGTAAAACTCTACGACGTACTTCATACTCCAAAAAAATTAACATTAGTATTTGAATACGTAGAACAAGATTTAAAAAAAGTAATAGATGCATCAAATGGAAATGGCTTAGACATAAAATTAGTAAAATCCTACTTATACCAATTATTAAAGGGAATAGAATACATTCATAAACACAAAGTTCTTCATCGTGATTTAAAACCACAAAATTTATTAGTTAGTAAAGACAATATAATTAAAATAGCAGATTTTGGTCTTGCAAGAGGATATGGAATTCCAGTTAAAAATTACACTCATGAAGTTGTTACTTTATGGTATAGACCACCTGATGTTTTATTAGGAAATAAAACTTATGGTACTACTGTTGATATTTGGAGTATTGGTTGTATTTTTGCTGAAATGGTTAGTGGGAAACCTTTATTTATGGGAAAAAGTGAAAGTGATCAATTAAAGAAAATATTTAAAATTAGAGGAACTCCTAATGAAAATTATGCTAGTAGTTTAAGAGAACTTCCACAATGGGGTGTTAATGAATTTGTTTTTGATAATTGTCCTGAAGAAAATATTAAGAATTATGTTAATTTAGATGCTGAAGGTATTGATTTGTTATTGAAGTGTATTCAGTTAGAACCTGAGAAAAGAATTAGTGCTGAAGAAGCACTTAAACATCCTTTCTTTGATGATACTGTTCCACTTATGAAAAAAATTTATGAAGGATAGAAAATTGATTTTTTTTTTTTTTGATTGATTTTTTTTAGTTTTTTATATAATTTTTGAATTACATTTTTTTAAAAGAATGTTTTTATTTGTTATAATATGTTTTATTATCATTAAGAATTTTTGAAATTATTATTATATGTTTTTTCTTTTCTTTGTTTTTTGTTTTAATAATTCATTTAATAATATTATTGATTTTATTTT
>JAEEGK010002204.1_pt1 | contig 48687 bp, 37 predicted proteins | sample 8958771 | NCBI WGS metagenome assembly JAEEGK01 (sample SAMN16246547, study PRJNA631951) | gut metagenome | biome: gut microbiome; feature: rumen; material: SC-attached | host: Bos | place: Iran: Karaj | collected 2018-10 | reverse complement strand
GCGACGAGGGCCCTTTCATACTGCTCTTTTTCGCCAGCCCGGAGTGCTTCCTCCGTTTTGACCTGTGACGCCAGCCGGATCAGTTCCTCCTCTTTGTGTGAGAGTTCCCGGTTGAACTTTGCCCGTTTATTGTTGGCACTGACAATCCAGGCAATGACCAGAGCGACAATGACAACTGCCGCTGCGATGACGATGATGAGGGACGTGTTCATGTGAAAGCTGGGTCAATTAAAGTCCATATACGTGATTGAGGCATTTTATTCTTTTGGTCAGGGCCTTGCAGGAGAATCGGGATACATAGTCGGATAGGCGTGAGTCATCCAGCTCGTTTTGGAGGAAATCTTCGTCCAGTCGCAGCTCTTCCATATCATGTTCAGTCTTGTAGTAAGGATTCAGATACAGGAGATCCAGCAGCGCCTTTTCTGGCGTAGCAATCACTATGCCCTTGCCGTCAGCCATCGTCACGATTTTGTAACCGAAGTATAACGACTCCTTGACATTCTGGTAGTGGAATGTGCCGAAGGCATTATCGAAGCGGGCGGTTTTGAGTGTGGTAACGCTGGTCAGCTGTACCACTTCCTCCGGAATCATCCCGTAGAAGGACAATGCACTGTGGAGACTGATGTATGAAGGTGTGTAGATCCGGTTGGCGACATAGCGTGAGAACCCCGAGGCCTGTCTGTATTCCGGAAAGGCGTAATGCTCGTTTCTCAGTTTGACCAGCAGCCCCTTACGACACCATCGTGTCAGGTTATTACGGTCGAAATTTTTTTCCCACAACAGCACCTGATTGATGTTGAAGCACCCTTGGGGATATAAGTGATTTCTAAAAGTTAAATAGTCCAAAGTCTTGTTTTGTTTCTAAAACTCTGCAAATATAATGACTTTTGGAAACAAAACAAATCCGATCTGGGCGCATTCGGGCAATTCCCGGTAGGAGAGACCATATATGCTCGATCATCGATGACCATAACGCGCGGAATGCCAATCTTGCTGCATTCAGGGCTAAGTTGTCGGATGAATCGTGAGCAATGCACGGCTTTTAGTGCAGTATTTTTAAAATCTTGCACTATTTTTAGTGCAAATCGCTATCTTTGCAGAAAAAAATGGCAATGGAAAGTTTGTACAATACATTTCGCATCAAGTTGTCGCTCACGCCGATGCGCTATTTTCGCAGTTTCCACGAGATAATCAACTGGAAAAGCAGGCTAATCTGTATCATGGGCCAGAAGGGGGTAGGAAAGTCAACGCTCATGCTCCAGCACATCAAGAAATACGACAATCTGGACGAAACGCTATATGTCTCGGCAGACAACTTGTACTTCGCTGGTCACACACTCTATGAACTCGCCGGTACCTTCTTCTCACAAGGAGGAAAGCGCCTTTACATTGACGAAGTCCACAAGTACAGAGGCTGGTCCACGGAAATCAAGAACATCTACGATGATTATCCCACGCTTCAGGTTGTTTATTCCGGCAGCAGCCTCCTTGCTCTCAAACAAGGCAATAAAGCAGATCTTAGCCGCCGCAGCCTCCCTTACGAAATGCCCGGACTGTCCTTCCGCGAGTTCCTGAACATCCGCAATGGATGGAATCTCAAGACCTCTACACTGGAAGAAATACTCCAGGGCAAGGTAGATTTCCCGTATGGAGAACACCGCCCCATTAAGTACTATAAAGAGTATTGCCGCATCGGTTTTTATCCTTTCTTTCAGGAGGGCGATGCTGAAATCCGTCTCCAGAACGCCATTCTCGCAACCGTCGAAGACGATATTCCCAAGTATGCCGAGATGACCATCGCCGCTGCTGCCAAACTAAAAAAGCTGATGTATATCCTCGCCAAGAGCGCCCCCTTCAAGCCCAGTAACGACACGCTTGGACGGGATTTGGCACTCAGCCGCAACACCGTTCCGGATTACATAAGCTACCTGGAAGCATCAGGCTTGTTCAACGCACTCCGGGAACCTGGTCATAGTGACAACCTGCTGTACAAGATAGAGAAATTATACCTCGGCAACAGTAACATTGCCTATGCTCTTTCCGAGGATGGGAGAATCGAAGACGGCAATATGCGGGAAACCAACTTCCTTGCCTGGACCAAGCAGGTCTGTACACCCACATCATCGAAGATATCTGACTTCGAGATTGACGGAATTACTTTCGAGGTAGGAGGCAAGAACAAGAAAGGCGGGCAGATTAAGGAGGCTGAAGTTGGTTACCTAGTAAAAGATAACCTGGAGTATGCGTCGGGGCATTCCGTCCCCATCTGGATGTTCGGCTTCCTTTACTAATACTAACTTTTCTATCTCTGGAACATCCCCTTGCTGCCAAGGAATCCCACGCTTCGGGAAGCCAGACGGTTGAGTGCCTTGATGAAGCGGTCATAACCGTCATCGTCAAAGGCTGGCCAAGTTTTGGGGTAGGTCGAATTAATGGTGCCAGATCTACCCCGCGAATTGGCTTCGCAGAGCGTGGCTTGGTGTAGGTGCCCAACCTTTCGTTGGACCTACCCCAAAGAACACCGACACCTATCCCATCCGATAATCCCGCTTATTCGGGAACTCACTGCCTGCAGAGGAACCGGAGGGGCTGGGAGAGGCGGGCGGACCAGTCGGTTTCGGTGTGGCTGTGGCCGGGGAAGACGAGGCTGCGGTAGTGGTCGTAGTCCCAGCCCTTTTCGCGGAAGATGCTGTCGACGACGGGCTGGTAGCGGTCGTACGTTTTGTCGAGACTTTTGGTACCGTGGTCCATGTAGACGCGGCAGGAGTTGGCCTCGGGCAGCCGGTCCCGCAGATAGGCGGCGAAAGCCTGCGCCCAGGCATCTCTGTTGCGGCCGAGCGAGGGAATGATGAAGGACAGGTGCGAGGACATGCATCCCGCGCCACCGAACACCTCGGGATACTCGCAGAGGGCATAGAGGGAAATCAGGCCTCCCATGCTGGAGCCGAGGATGAAAGTATGCTCCCGGTCCGTAAGCGGCTGGTAATGCTCGTCGATGAACGGCTTCAGCTCTTCGACGATGAAATGCAGGTAGGCGTCGCCCTTGAAGTCCTGTTTCGCCACGGTCGCGGTGGCCGGCCCTGTGACATACTGCCCGGTCTTGTCGGGGAAATATTCGTTGAGGCGGTCTTCCGTGCTGTTGATGCCCACGACGATGCAGCGGGGGATTGCGCCTTCCTGTATCAGCTGCCCGGCCACGCCGTCGACATCCCATTCCTTGTGGTTCCAGGCCGTAGCCTTGTCGAAGAGCATCTTGCCGTCGTGCATGTAGATCACGTTGCACGGCTCGCCCGTCTCGTATCCTTCAGGCAGCCACACCGACACACAGCGCGGCTCGATCCAGCGGGAAGGGAAGTCCAGGTAGAAATCGATGGAACCGGTCTGGACCTGCGGCTCCTCGCGTGAGGGCTTTTGCATCTGCCTGAACAGGAAGAAAGCCGCCAGTGCCAGCAACAGCAGCGAAGCCAGCACGGAAAAGAGAATGATCCGTTTCGTTGTAACCTTCATGTAATGCAAAGTTAATCAAATTCAAATTATGCGCGCGCTTGCCGCCATTTGAAAAAACATGTATATCTTTATGGAAAATTACATTTCCATGGAACTTTCAGAAGCCATCCGACTCCGCCACTCTGTGCGCAAATACACAGACCAGCCCATCGAAGCAGACAAAGTAGCAACACTTAAAGACGCCGTCGCGCGCTGCAACGCTGCCAGCGGGCTGAATATCCAGCTCGTCCTGGATGAGCCCAAGGCCTTCAACGGTTTGTTCATCTCCACCTACGGCCAGTTCACGGGCGTCAGGAATTATCTGGTCATGGCCGCGCCGAAAGGGAAAGAGTGGGAGGAGAAGGTCGGCTACTACGGCGAGCAACTGGTCCTGCTGGCTCAGACACTGGGGCTCAATACCTGCTGGGTGGGGCTCACCTACAAGAAAGTACCCGATGCATTCAGCCTGCGGGAAGGCGATGTCATCCATTGTGAAATCGCCCTGGGCTATGGTGCGAACCAGGGGAAACAGCATCCCCTGAAACCGGCCGAACGCTTTTATGAAGCCGACGGCCCGATTCCCGAGTGGTTCAAAGCCGGCGTAGAAGCCGCCCTACTGGCACCCACCGCCGTCAACCAGCAGAAATTCAAATTCCTCCTCCAGGATGGCAACAAGGTCGGCACCCGGACTTTCTTCTCCCCCTGGGGCTACACGATCATCGACCTGGGCATCGTAAAATACCACTTCGAGATCGGCGCCGGGAAAGAGAACTTCGAGTGGGCGTGATTACCAGAGATAACCAGATAATAAATGATACTTATGAAAAAGACATTACTACTGTTGGCAGCGGCGCTGCTGGTTCTTTGCACCGCAGGCGCCCAGGACCGGAAACCCGATGGCAACCTGCCGAAATGGGAGGGATTGGCTGACACCCCGCAGATGGGTTGGAGTTCCTGGAACAAATTCCAGACGGAAATCAACGAGACACTCATCAAGGACATTGCCGACAAGATGGTTGAATTGGGACTGGTCGATGCCGGCTATGTCTATCTGAACCTCGACGACGGATGGCACGGTGAGCGGGATGCGCAGGGCTTCGTACACGAAGACAAAGCCAAGTTCCCCTCCGGAATGAAGGCTTTGGCCGACTATCTGCATTCCAAAGGACTCAAACTGGGCATTTACAGCGATGCCGGGACCAACACTTGTGCCTGCTATACCGGCAGTCTCGGGCATGAATACCAGGATGCTTTTACCTATGCCCAATGGGGCGTCGACTACCTGAAATATGACTGGTGCTATACCAACAACATCAACCCGAAGGGCGCCTACGCACTGATGCGCGACGCGCTTCGCTGGGCCGGGCGTCCCATCTTCTTCAGCATGTGCGAATGGGGAAACAGCAAGCCCTGGGAATGGGCGGCGGAAGTCGGCCATTCCTGGCGAACTACCGGCGACATCGGAGTCGGTTTCCTGGCTATTCCGCAGCGGTATGACGAGAGTGGAAAACCCATGTGGACACCGCTTGGCGTGATGCCGATCGTGGATATGAACGAGCCCCTGCGGCAGTATGCCGGTCCGGGCCATTGGAATGACCCGGATATGCTCGAAGTGGGCAACGGCATGACGGCGGCTGAAGACCGCGCCCATTTTACGCTCTGGTGCATGATGGCCGCGCCCCTGATCCTGGGCAACGACATCACGAACATGACGCCCGAGACGCTTGCTACCATCACCAACAAAGAAGTGATTGCTATTGACCAGGATCCGCTTGGCATCCAGGGCCTGCGCCTGAAGACAGAAGGGGACATCCAGTATTGGTTCAAGCCGCTTGCCGGCGGGGACTGGGCCTTCTGTATCCTCAACATCGGAGAAGCACCGGCGACAGTCAACATCGACTGGGCATCGCTGGAAGTAAACGATGAACTGAGCGGTTGCAGCACGAATTTCGCTACCGTAAACTACCGCGTGAAAGACCTGTGGAACGCTTCCGCCAAGCCTTTCACTACACTGGTTAAGGGCAAAGGCAAACTTCGCAAACAGCTGGTCCAAAATCCGGCTTCCGCAGTTGTCGGCTCCCATGACGTAGCCGTCTACCGGCTCACGCCCGTCGTCCGCTAAAGGCTGAAACGCCAGAGCCGGGAGTGGCGGGGACCGTCGGCGGTATTGAAGACGACCCAGGCATAGCCGTCCTTCAGGCAGATGCCTTCGGGCTCGTCGACCAGGTCGGTGATGTTCTTGCTCAGGGCGATGCGTTTCTCATCGAGGTCCACCACGTGGACGAACAGTTCGTGCGGAGCGTAGCCATCGGGGAGATATGCGAAGCGGCCGCGGACAATGCTGCCCTGCCAGATGTTGATACCTTTGTCGATCCGGGTGACGTCGAGGACGTCGGCGTCGGTTAGGTGAACTTCGCCGTTTTCATCGCTGTCTGAGAGCTTCGGGAGGCGGAACTTCTTGAGCAACTTGTAGTCGCCGTTCCGGCCGCCATAGGTGTAGATGAAGCCGTTTTCGGCATCCAGGCACCAGTCGATGGTGCCGGCGTAGTCGGTGCCGGTATAGAAGATTTTCTGGACGACCTGGCTGCCTTTCATCGTGACATCGGTCACATAGCAGCAGTTCTCCCCGCCGCAGGAAGCGATGTAAAGCAGCGGGAACGGTGACTTTCGGGAAGCTTTTTCCACGCCGAAGCAGGCATTGTTGCAATGCGAGGTGTTGCCTTCCATCATATAGTTGGCCACCATCTTCTTCTTTTTCATGTCGAAAATGCAGAGGCGACCTTTGTCGTGCAGCACGAAGGCATATTTGTCGTAGAGGGCGAAGCCCTGCGTCGATCCGGTAACTTTCTCGTTTTCAGGTGTCCAGTCGGCGAAGTCGCAGATGAATTCCGGTTTGAGGGCGGGGAGGCCCGACACCCTTCTGAACTCTTCGCGAGCGCGCTCGGCCTGAGCCCGGTATTCCAGGTTGGACTGGAGTGCTGAATAGCCGATGCAGGCGGCGGAGGCGCTGGCATCGATGTCGCTCTGCCAGTGGCAGCCGGCGATGACGCGGCTTTCCCCGCTTTCAACTGCCCGGTGGAAGAGCGCCTCTGCGGCGGCCGGATTCACTTCTGCGAGCAGGAGGGCGGCGCTCCAGGCACGGATGGTATGGCCGGAAGGATAGGATCCGTCCGTGGAAAGCCACTCATCATCCTGCGGGAAGATGGAACTCTCGTGGAAGCGGGCGTAGGGCCGCATCCGGAAATAATGGGCCTTGGGGCGTATGCGGATCTGCTCGATGGTCGAGATGCCGTTGATGAACAGCCGGTAGATTTCGGGGGTCGTCTCCTTGTCGATCTTCAGGCCGAAAGGCACGCTGTAGATGGCGCAAAGGGTGTCGAGGTCCCAGACCGCATCGCGCATCGCCACGGCAAGCCGCTCAGGGTCAAGCCGCTGCGCTTTGCCCCACATGTAACGCATGATATCGTGCGTGAACGCCTCTCCGACCGTGTCGGGCGGCGGTGGCAGGCAGTTGACCAGGTTGGGAAGCTCATGTTCCGTCAGATACAAATGAACATCCTGTGCCCGCAGCGTCGTCACGCATATCCCGGCAGACAACAGGAGGATCGCCAAAGAAACCAGTAACTTTTTCATCGGGAAAAATGTATTTCTACAAACTTACATAAAAAAACGCATTTTTTTGTAAGTTTGTCCAAGAAGAAATGATAGCCCGATGAAAAAAGCGTTTGTTTACATACTCTGTCTGCTGTCGGCGGTCTCGTGCATTTGGGACCCGACGGTGGATTTCCTGACGGAGGGAAATTGGGATCCGGAAGTGCGGGAGTCTCTTGTCAAAATGATGATCAGGACGGGCAAAGGCTCCTATGCCGTGTTCGATTTCGACAAGACCAGCATAGTCCACGATATCTCACAGGCGCTCTGGGTGTACCAGATCGAACATCTGCGATATGCCGATGCCCCGGACCATGACTTTCTGGACGGCATCCCGTCGACGGAAGACGAAATGCCTGGAACCGGGCTGAGCTATGCGGCGATGGGGAAGGTTCTGTCGGCGGAGTATCGGGCCCTGAAGGACAAGCTTGACGCTGGCGAAAGCATGGCGTCTGTCCGTGCATCCGATACGTATCTTGATTTCCGCGCCCGCATGCATTCCCTATATACGGCTATGGATGAGCAGTACGGTAGCTGGGTAGCCTATCTTTGGCAACCCGCGCTGCTGGCGGGTTACACCGAGGCTGAAGCCAGAGAGTTGATTCAAGATGCTATCAATGAGCATCTGGGCAAGGACAAGCTTGCCGTGGAGCAGTGGCTGTCTCCTGATGGCCTTTGGGGTGGGGATGTCGAGCGCGGCATCTGGGTTTCGCCGGAAATGAAAGATTTGTACAAGAGTCTGGAAGCTGCCAGAATCGATGCCTATGTCTGCTCCGCCTCTTTGGAATTGATTGTGGAAGTGCTGGCATGCGATCCGGTATTGGGATTCGGCATGCCCGCGGAAAGAGTGTTCGGCCTGCGTTTCGTCCCCGGCGAAACCATTATTCCTGAGTTCGATCCAGCGTACAAGCAGCCCAACAAGGAGGGGAAGGTAGACTGTATCCTGGAATACATGGCGCCGGCCTATGGCTTTGCCGGTCCGGTGCTGGTAGCCGGTGACAGCAATGGCGACGTTCCCATGCTGACGGCCTTCCCGGATACATGGCATGGCCTCATTATCGACGTCGGCCGCAGCCCCGAATCTTCCATCGGCCAACTCGCCGCCCAGGCCCGCTTCGAACGCAACCGCGGCCGCTACCTCCTCCAACCTTCGTTTGAACGTTTTTAACCATTGAATATGAAAAGAATTCTCCTGCTGACGTTGTCGGTGTTGCTGCTGGCCCTGGTGCCTGTGAGGGCTCAGGTGCATTTTGATGCTGATTTCGAGTCGGGCTCGCTCGGGAATGTGACGCTGCTCGATTCAACTTGGGTCGTGGTGTCGCCGGGCGATACGGTGCTGCACCTTTCCTACCTGCTTTCGGGCCATTTCGACCCGGCCAATCCAATCGATACGGCGCTGGCGGCCAGCGCAAACTGGTATTATTTCCGGATGACGGGTGTAGGAGGGAAGCAGATATATCTGACAACGCCCGATTATGGCGTGGCGGGGACTTCCTACTCTTATGACGGTGAGAACTGGGCGCATTTTCCGGTGGCGGAGTCGGAGCGGCATTTTCTCGACAAGCGCTTTACCCGGGATACGGTTTACATCGCCCTGTACAATCCTTATACGTACAGTTATCTGCAGGAGCGCCTCAAGACCTGGTGCGAGCGTCCGGACGTGACACTCGACACCATCGGCTACAGCCACGAGGGACGTCCGCTGCAACTGCTGCATATCACCGATCCGTCGGTGCCGGCGAGCCGGAAAGCACGCGTCTGGGTACACGGCCGTATCCATCCCTCCGAGACCCCGGCCTCGTATCTGGTCGACGGACTGGTGGAATACCTGACCAGCGATACCCCGGAAGGCCGTTCGCTCCGCCAGCAGATCGACGCGTGGGTGCTGCCTTTCGCCAATCCGGACGGGGTGGCGAACGGCTTGTCCCGTTCCAATGCCCTGGGCGTGAACCAGGAAATCAATTTCGGTCGCAGCGACGACAGCACCGTCGTGGAAGTGCAGGCCATCAAGCGCATGTTCGAGCAGCTGACCGCGGAGCGTCCTTTCGATTTCATGCTCAACAGCCACTCGCAGCACACGGAATCCGCAACCTTCTGGATGCACAAGGGCTCTTCCAGCTCGCCTGCATACTTCCGCAAGCTCTGGACTTTCACCGGGCTGACCAGCAGCATGAATCCCTGCATCCGGCCCCTGGACATGAATTTCTCGAACATGGCGTCCCGCTATGCTGAAGGCTGGTTCTGGGACCATTTCGGGGAGAGTACGGTAGCCCTGACGATTGAAACGCCGTACAGCTGCTATTCCTTCGACCGGGACGGTCTCTGGACCGACGACGACAACCTCCGTGAATTCGGGAAGCGTACGATGCAGGCCATGGCCGAGTATATGGGCCTGTCGCTGCCCGGCCGCTACCTGATCGAGACCCCGGAACGGATGAAGTCGGGCTGGGAAATCTGCCGCGATGACGCTCGCTCGTATCTGGGCGACGGGGCCTGGCAGGCGACGCGCGAGGGTGCCAGCGTCACCTACAAGCTGGATAATCTGCCGGCCGGGCGCTACGACCTGTACCGTTTCGTGGCTGGTAACTGCATCGAGCCTGCAGGCATCGAATTGAAAGATCCCGGGACAGGGGAGTGGCTCGACCCCGGCGTCCACGGCTGGGTCCTGCAGGATACCGTCGTCCAGCCCCGCACGGGCCGCTTCCGCTACACCCTGAAAGCCTCCGCACCCGGCGACCTGGCCGACGCCATCCTGCTGGTGCCCTTTAACGAGTGATCTGTTTCAGCCGGGTATCGCCGGGTTTGTAGAGCAGACCCGTGCAAGTGGCGGCGTCGGCCTTGTATTCCCGGAGTTCGATGGCGTTCCAGTCGATCTGGTCGGTGCGCTGGGCCAGGGGCGCGTGGGGAATCAGCGAGCCGTCACGGACCAGGATGACGGCAGGGATGGGACCGGCCGCGATGGTCTGGTAGCCTCCTTCATAAACCTTTCCGTTCTGGTAGTCAATCCATTTTCCCTGCGGGAGATAGACGGCACGGCTGTCGCCCGATTCGAGCAGCGGCGCTACCAGTATCTGAGAACCGAACATATACTCATCTTCCACAAGCCAGGCGCCCATGTCTTCCGGAAATTCTACGAGCAGGGCACGCACCATCGGCAGGCCGCGTTCGGAGCAGTCCTTCGCCTGCGCATAGACATAAGGCATCAGCCGGTATTTCATCTCGGCGCACGCGCGGAAAGCATCCGTGAACGATTCGGAGATGAGCCAGGGCTCCGTGGGCGGTGCCCCGTGAGCGCGCGTGTGGCTCGACAGGAAGCCGAACGGCAGCCAGCGGCGGTAGATATCTTCGGGTGAGGCGGTTACGAAGCCGCCCATATCGTGGCTCCAGAACGAGAAGCCGCTGAGCCCGAAACTCAGGCCACCGCGCAGGTCGCCCAGCATCCCGATGTTGTTGGTGGCCGCATCGCCGCCCCAATGCAGGGCGTACCGTTGCGATCCCGCCCAGGCAGAGCGGGCCCAGATGATACCTTCGCCCGGATGACTGCGCTCCACTGCCTCCCAAAGCGCCTTGTTGTAGCGCAGCGGATAGAGATTGTGCTCGTAGAGTCCGCCCTTCCCGCTGTGATAGAAGCCGTTGTAGGGGGCCGCCTCGCCGAAGTCGCACTTGATGGTGCTGACGCCCTGTTTCATCAGGCCTGCGATCTTCTCCTGATACCATTGCACCGTCGCCGGATTCGAGAAGTCGAGGATGGCATCCTCCACCGGCATTCCGCCCGCGGCGTTGACCACGTGAAGACCTTTGGCGACGATCTCCGGAAACAACGGGTTTTTCGGCGTAAAATACGGGAGCTGCCACAGGCAGGTGTGGAATCCGTCTTTCTCCAGCTGCCGGAGCATCCGGACGGGATCTTTGAAACGGTCTTTTGCGAACTGGTAGTCGCACTGCCAGTCTACGCCGAACCAGCCCGTATCAAAATGAATCACGTCGCTGGGTATCTTGTGCGCACGCAGCTGGCGGGCGATCTCCAGTCCTTCCTCCTGCGAGAAATAAGTGATGCGGCTCATCCAGGTGCCGAAGCTCCAGAGCGGCAGCATGGGACTCTTGCCGGTGATTTCGGTGTATTCATACAGGATGTCTTTCGGGCTGCCGAAGAAGACGAAGAAATCCATTTGTTCATCGGCCATGAACAGGCGGTCCGCCCCGATATAGCTCGCTCCGAAATCGCAGGTCACGGGCGCTGACGTATGCATGAAGATGCCGTATCCCCGGTTTGAAAAGAAGAACGGAACGGGCTTGTACTGGCCGTCTGTTTCCGGACCCTGCGGATCGGTGACGCTCAGGTGAACTTTCTGCCCGGCCTTGTTGAGCGAAGTGAAGGATTCACCGCAGCCGTAGATGCACTCACCGGGAGCCAGCGAAAAGACGGGCTGGATGCTGCGCGAGTTGTCACTGCCGCGCTTGATGAACGCGAAGGGCAGCAGCTTCACCTGGGTGGAGTCGTTGTCAATGATGTGGCGTGTCTGTGTCAGTATGCGTCCGCCTGCGTCGCGGATGACAACCCGCCAGGGATAGCGCTGAATATCGATGCGGCCATACTCGCTCTGGTAGGTAATCGTGCTGCCGTTGTCCGAGACTTTCCACGGCTGGCCTTTCCCCTTTGCCTTGAACGCGTCACATAACATGATGTCGTCCTGATCACTGTCGGCGGGTTCAACAGGTGTCGTGAGCATGCGGATACGGGCCGTCCGCGGCGAGATGAATTCGATGGAAAGCTTCAGCGCGGGGTCGTTGTCGTAAGCTGCGTCGGGAAAATCGAGCATCTGCATTCGGACCGGCCAGTAGCCGTTCAGGTTGAAAGCCTGCCGCGGAGACATCCTGTAGCGTTTCCACTGCACCAGCCCTTCGCCGCCGGCAGCGTCGAAAGAGACCAGTGAGTCGGCCAGGAAATACGTATTGGCCAGATCGTAGAAGTCCGTGGAGACATCTTTCTGCATGGCTTGCAGATATTCGATTCCGGCATTGGTCTGGATCTGGGCCGATGTCAGCGCGGTGAAGGCGCAGAGGACGGCGGTGGTCAGTGTAAGTTTTTTGATCATCTCATTCGGAATTGTTTGCAAGTTTAAAGATACGTATAATTTTTCTGAATGATTGTAGTATCTTTGTAAGACAAACCCAATCTGGCACATGAAACGCACCCTCATCATTACCGGCGGCGCGGGATTTATCGGCTCGCATGTCGTCCGTCTTTTCGTGAACAAATATCCCGAATACAGGATCATCAACCTCGACAAACTTACGTATGCGGGCAATCTGGCGAACCTCAAGGATATCGAAGACAAACCCAACTACAAGTTCGTCAAGATGGACATCTGCGATTTCGAAGGCGTACTGAAACTGATGCAGGATGAGAAAGTGGACGGCGTCATCCACCTGGCTGCCGAGAGCCACGTGGACCGCTCCATCAAGGATCCGTTCACCTTTGCCAAGACCAACGTGATGGGTACGCTGACGCTGCTTCAGGCCGCGAAGCTGACCTGGGAAGCCCTGCCGGAGAAGTACGAAGGCAAGCGCTTCTACCACATCTCTACCGACGAAGTGTACGGCGCACTGGAGATTACCGATCCGGCCGGCGTGGAGCCGCCGTTCACCACGAAGGCCTCTTCCGGAAGGCACCATCTCGCCTACGGAACGGCTTTCTTCACCGAAGACCTCAAGTACCAGCCGCACAGCCCGTACAGTGCCGCCAAGGCGTCGAGCGACCATTTCGTCCGCGCCTATCACGACACCTACGGCCTGCCGGTCGTGGTGACCAACTGCTCGAACAACTACGGCCCGTATCAGTTCCCTGAAAAGCTGATCCCGCTGTTTATCAACAATATCCGTCATGGTAAACCGCTGCCGGTCTATGGCAGGGGCGAGAATGTGCGCGACTGGCTCTACGTCGAAGACCACGCCCGGGCCATCGACCTGATTTTCCACAAAGGGAAAGTGGCTGAGACCTACAACATCGGCGGCTTCAACGAGTGGAAGAACATCGACCTGATCAAGGTGCTCATCAGGACGGTCGACCGCCTGCTGGGTAATCCCGAAGGCACGAGCGACCACCTGATCACCTATGTCACCGACCGCGCCGGCCATGACCTCCGTTACGCCATCGACTCTACGAAGCTCCAGAAAGAACTCGGCTGGGAGCCGTCGCTCCAGTTCGAGGAAGGCATTGAGAAGACCGTCCGCTGGTACCTCGACAACCAGGCCTGGATGGACAATGTCACGAGCGGTGACTACCAGAAGTACTACGACGATATGTATCTGAACCGTTGATGCGTCAACCCGCGCAGTGGAGCGAGTGATTGCTTATGCTTTCCAAAAACGAAATTAAAGAAATCAAAGCGCTGGGACAGAAAAAGTTCCGCGATGAGCGGCGTTTGTTCGTCGTCGAGGGGGAAAAGCTCGTAGCCGAAGCTCTGCGGTCCGGCTTCGACATCGTCGCCCACTATCGCGTCGAAGATATCGGCGTAGAAGCCATGGCCCGCATCAGCCAGCTGACCCATCCGTCGCCCGCCCTCGCCATCGTCCGTCAGCCCGATCCCGCCCCGGCCAGTATCCAGCCCGATGAACTTGTCCTCGCCCTCGACGGCATCCGCGACCCCGGCAACCTGGGCACCATCCTGCGCATCGCCGACTGGTTCGGCATCCACCAGATCCTCGCCTCCGAAGACACGGTCGAAGTCTACAACCCGAAAGTCGTCCAGGCCACCATGGGCGCTATCTTCCGTGTACGGGTGCATTATTGTGATTTGAGAAGCGAATTCCAGAGCGCCACGGAGCGTCAGACTATGACAATCTACGGGACATTCCTTGATGGCGACAATATCTATCAGACACCATTGACCAGGGGCGGCATCATCGTGATGGGCTCCGAGGCCAACGGCATTTCGCCCGAAGTCGCCGCGACCGTTACCCGCCGCCTCTATATTCCGCCCTTCCCGCCCGACGCCCATACCAGCGAATCCCTCAACGTCGCCGTCGCCACCGCCATCACCGTCGCCGAATTCCGCCGACGCTGACGATGTGCGTGGCACTTATCCGTCTGTCTGTCAATAAATTAACGTTTTTCGGTTGCGTTAAAATGCGCAATCGATTTCGGGTAATTCGCTGATAATCAGATGGCTCAGCGCCACGGCCCTAGATCGGAGATTGCCGCAGGCGATGATTCAGATCCTTCGCTTCGCTCAGGATGACAATGACGATTTTTTTGTACATTTGTAAGTTATGAGGAAAACTGCGCTGTTGATCGGATGCATGTCGCTGCTGGCGCTGGCTGCCGGCGGCTTGATGACAGGCTGCTCCACGACCCGGATGCTCGCGGAAGACGAACTGCGCCTTTCCGAGAACCGCATCGTCATCACCAACGGCACGACCGAAAACGCGACCTACAACCCCTCCTCGCTTACCCCGTATATCAAGCAGAAATCCAACCACTACGTCTTCGGCAAGTGGCACCCGGGCCTGTATATCTACAACTGGCAGAACGGAAAGGGCGGCGGCTGGGACCGCTTCTGCCAGAAGATCGGCCAGGCCCCCGTCGTCTTTGAAGAAGACCTGGTGAGCCAGTCCATCAAGAGCATGGTCGACCACCTGACCTACCAGGGCTATTACAATTCCACGATCGAAGCCCATACCCAGGTCAAGGATAAAAAAGCGCGGGTTGAGTACGATGTCACCCTCGGCAAGCAGTTTCCCATCCGGACCATCGACTATCAAGTGAAAGACAGCACCCTGGCCGGTCTCATGGCGGCAGACTCATCCAATTTTACCGTGGTTCCGGGCGATTACCTGTCCGAAGAGAAACTGGAGAAAGAAAGCGAACGCCTGTCGAGCCATTTCCGGAACAACGGCTACTGGGGCTTCTCGAAAAACTATTTCTTCTTCTACGCCGATACGACCACCCACCGCGACGAAGCCGACCTGATCGTCAAGCTCGAGAACTATACCCGCAACGAGAGCGAAGACGCCGCCCGGGAGCACAAACAGTATACCATCGGCAACGTGGCCCTGATGCCGCAGCCCGGCATGCGCGTGCGGCCCAAATTCCTGCAGAACCTGAACCAGCTGCGCCCCGGCGAACTCTATAGCGAAGAAAAGATCAACCGCGAGTATGACCGCTACGCCAGCATCCCGCTCTTCAGCAGTGTCAACATGATGCTCCGCGAGTCAGACTACGATTCCACTGCCGTGGACTGCCGCATCCTCCTTCAGCAGGCCCGCCTGCAGGCCGTCAAGCTCAACCTGGAAGGTTCCTTCAACTCCACGGGACTTTTTGGCGTTACACCCGCCCTTTCCTACAGCCACAAGAATCTGTTCGGGGGCGGGGAAGTGTTTACGCTGGGCTTCCGCGGCAACTTCCAGTTTATGTTCAATTCGCCCACACGGGCGACCGAACTGGGTGTCACCACCGGCCTGAAGATTCCGTGGTATCCCGATTTCATCCTGCGCATGCCATTCGTCAACCTGCCGCAGATGGACATCAACTTCGCGTACAATTACCAGAACCGGCCCGAATATACCCGCAATATCGTAACCGGCAACTACGGCTTTACCTGGAACATTGCCAAGAAATTCTACTACCAGTTCTATCCGGTTCAGCTTAGTGCCGTCAATGCCACGCGCATCGACTCCACTTTCATCGCCGGCATCAAGGACCCGTATCTGAAGAATTCCTTCCGCAGCCACCTCGACCTGGGCGGAAACGGCACTTTCTATTTCACCACCAACACGACTGTCAATCCGAAAGTGACCTATTTCTACACCCGTTTCCAATACGACATGTCGGGCAACTTGATGAGTCTGCTGGGCAAGACGGGCATGTTCAAGAAAGGGGAGCATGGCGAAGACCTGATTGCGGGTATCCCGTATTCGCAGTATGTCCGGGCCGAGATGCAGGCAGTGGGTACTTTCCGTATCGGTGACGTGGACCAGTATGCCCTGGCGGTCCGGGCGCTGGCAGGTGCGGGTTTCGCGTATGGAAACTCCGTGTCACTGCCTTTTGAGAAACTCTTCTATGCGGGCGGTGCGAGCAGCATGCGCGGCTGGCGGGCGAGGGCCGTAGGTCCGGGCATGGCGCCGCGCGACACGAGTTTCGCCATTGCCAACCAGTCGGGCGACATGCATCTGGAGGCCAACGTGGAGATGCGTTTCCCGATGTTCTGGAAGCTTGAAGGAGCGGTCTTTGCCGATATCGGCAACGTGTGGAACATCGGCGGCGCCGACATAGACGGCCAGTCACGCGATCCCCGGAGTCTCTTCTCGTTCAAGAATCTGCTGCGCAGTACGGCGGTTGATGTCGGTCTGGGCGCACGCCTGGATTTCGGCATGGTGCTCATCCGTTTCGATCTGGGCTTGAAAGTATATGATCCGAGCGTGCAGGAGTGGATGGGAATCAACGACTGGTTCGACGGCAATTACGCCTTCCACTTCGGAATTGGATACCCGTTCTAATTTAACAGGAAAGTGAAGGCGGTGACGGCGGCGGCTTCTTTCTGGAGCTCCGCCGGATTGATAGGGTAGCGGTAGATGGAACCCTTCAGCGGCCAGGCCGGATCCGGAACACCCTGGACTACCTGATAGTCACCCAGCGGCGCCAGATAACCCGGAACCACCTGTATGATCTTCTCGGCAAAAGCGGGACTCTCTTCCAGGACGAAAGTATGCAGCGGCTGGTCGACGCGTGTCGACAACTCGATCGCAAAGGAATTGAATTCGCCGGATTCGTGCAGATCCTGGTTAATGGAAGCCAGGCCGCTCGGCCGGGTAGAATCGGGTGCAGGCGCGTAGAAGACGGCCCGGATAGTATTGTCGTGCTGGATCTTGATCTTTTTGTAGGCTTCCAGGACTTCCAGGATCAGGGCGCAGGCCGTCGGATCGTCGAGCGAAGCGGAGATGATCGAGATCTGGGGAGCTTTCGCCTTGCCGGAGAATTCGGCGACGAGCGAAGTCAGTTCCTCTTCGTCAACCGTCCATAAATCGTTGGCACCGAGTTCGCCCAGGAGCTGCAGGGTCAGGTAGTCGAGTTGTTTGTCGCCGGTATACTGCCGGAGCTTGGCGCTGTAGCTGTCTTCTTTTCCGTCGAAGAAGTTGCCGATCTGCGCAATGCGGGTTTCCGGAGTGATTTTTTTGCAGGCAACCGCCGACAGGACGACGAGCGCCAGAAGCAGGATTCTTTTCATGTCGCTTTAAATTCTTTTTCCAAAAATGAACGAGCCGATGCGTACAAGAGTCGTGCCTTCTTCGACGGCGATGCGCCAGTCCTCGCTCATGCCCATGGAGACCTGGTCGCAGCCCGGGATATCGGAGAGGCGCTGTGACAGTGCCTTGAGGGTGCGGAATTCCCGCCGGACCTCGTCCATGTCATCGGTAAAGGTTGCCATGCCCATCACGCCGCGCAGGCGGACGTTGGGATAGTCACCGATATGCCGGGCAAGGGCCTCGGCTTCTTCTGGCAGGAAGCCCTGTTTGCTGGTCTCCCGGGCGATGTGGACTTCCAGCAGGCAGTCGACTGTTTTTCCCAATGCTCCGGCCGCTTTGTCGATTTCTGCGAGCAGGTGTTCCGAGTCCACGGAGTGGATCAGGGCGACATAGGGGAGGATGAGCTTGATCTTGTTGGTCTGCAGGTGCCCGATGAAATGCCACTGGATGTCGGCGGGAAGGCTTTGGGCCTTGGCCGCGAGCTCCTGCGGCCGGTTCTCGCCGAAGGCCCGCTGGCCGGCCTCGTAGGCCTGCAGGATATCCGTGACGGGCTTGAATTTGGAAACTGCCACCAACTGGACGGTTGATGGCAGTTCGTGTCGTATTTGCGCGATGGCAGAGGAGATGCTCATGGTTTATCGATTCTTGTTCTGCTGGCGCATCTGTTCCTGTTGTGCCTTGTAGGCGGCATCGAGCCGTTGCTGGAACTTCGATTTCTTGACAGGCTCTTTCGAATTGGCCTTCTTCTTCAGGTTTTCGTAGATCTTGTCTTCGTCGACGAACCATTTGCGGATGGCCCAGTTCTGTCCGATGGTGATGATGTTCGAGAGCAGGTAGTAGTAGCTCAAGCCGGCCGACAGGTTGTTGCAGATGAACACCATCATGATTGGCATCAGCCACACCTGCATGAATTCCATGCCGGGCATGGTCTGGGTACTGGGCTGCTGTGTCATCGTCATCTTCGAATAACCCCACATCGACACGCCCATCAGCAGGGCGAAGAGCGAAACGTGGTCGCCGTAGAGCGGAATCTTGAATCCCAGGTCAAGGATCGAGTCGTAGGCGCTCAGGTCGTGGCACCAGAGGAAGCTCTGCTGGCGCAGCTCGATGGATGCGGGGAAGAAGCGGAACATGGCCCACAGGATCGGGAACTGGAGCAGGATCGGGAGGCATCCGCCCCACATGTTGACACCGGCCCGCTTGTAGAGATCCATGGTGGCCTGCTGCTTCTTCATGGCATCTTCCTGGCGGGGATACTTCTCGTTGATCTTGTCGATCTCGGGTTTGAGCACCCGCATCTTGGCGGACGACATGTAGGACTTCCAGGTGAGCGGCGAGATCACGAGCTTGATCATGATGGTCAGGATCAGGATGATCAGGCCGTAGCTGCTGATGAACTGGCGCAGCCAGTTGAAGGTCGGGATGATGACGAAACGGCTGATGGTGCCGATGACCTTGCCGCCCAGCGGGATCACTTTCTCAAAGCTTTCGCCGTAGCTCTTCAGGGTGTAGAAGTGGTTCGGCCCGAAGTAGAAGCTGAAGGGGATGGTGAAATCGGCGCTGCGGTTGTCGAGGGCGACCGCCATTTCTGCACCCGACTGCATCAGGTTGAGTTCCGGATTGTTTTCCGGGTAGAAGCGGTTGACCAGCTTGCCGGCCGGGAATCCGTTCTCCGACACGAGGATGGCTGAGAAGAACTGCTGCTGGAAACAGAACCAGCGGAGGGTGGAGTTGAAATTCTCATCTGCCATGTCGCGGCGTTTGCCCAGCGTCTTCACTTCGTTGTTGGCCAGATACTTATAGGCGACGCCAGAATAGTTGCGCTCGTTCTGGTAGCCTTTTTCGAGACGGGGCACGTCGAGCACCCACTTGAGGGTCATCTGTCCCGTACGGCGGTCGAGGACCTGGTCCATGCCTACAAAATGCAGGTTGTAGCCCAGCATGTAGCTGTCGGAGGCCAGCGAATACACGGCGTCCATCCAGGCATTCTCCTCGAACTGGAGGCGGAGGGTGAGCGTGCTGTCGGTACTCTCGACGCGCCGGAAGTGCAGGTCGCTGGTATTCAGCCACTGGTTGGTGTTGAGTTCCAGGTCGAAGAGGCTCTTGTCCGGGCGAACCAGGAAGAGGTCGGAACTGTCGAAGGTGTAATAGTCCTTGATGAGCACCTCGTAGGGCTGGGCACCCTTGGAGCTGATCCGGATGGAGACCTGGTCGTTCTCGAGGGTGTAGTATTCGGTTTCGGCCTGGCTGGCCAGGTTGAGGTACTGGTCCTGATAGTCTTCTTCTTCGGCCGTCAAGTCCGTGATATCCAGACTGTCGGCGGCTGTGGCCTCCTCGCCCTGCTCAAGTGCGGCTGCGGTCGCGAGGGAATCGCGGACCAGCATTTCCTGAGCTTGTCTTTTCTCGGCTTGCTTGCTGTTGTACCAGGTGAAGATCAGCAGGATGATGCCGATCAGCGCAAAGCCGACGATGCTGCTTCTCTTGTCGTTCATGCGTTATTCCTGCTCGTGCTGGCGGTCGAATTCCTTGATTTCTTCTTCGAGTTTGGCGAGTTCCTGCCTGGCGATATCGATTTTCTTGTTGAGTTCTTCGAGCAGGGCGTCTGCGTTCTTCGAAGCGGAAAAGAAGCCCATGTTGTTCTCCCAGGTGGCGATCTCCTGTTCCTTCTTCATGAATTTCTGGACGAGGCGGTCGCGTTCGCTGCGGACGGCGCGTTCGGCCTTGCCGGCGTAGCGGCTGCCGGTCTCGCGGAATTCGCCGAATTTCTCGTTCACGGCTTTGCGGAAGGCATCCTGGATGCGGGTCTTTTCCTTGAAAGGGACGAAGCCGATGGCATTCCAGCGCTCCTGGAATTCGTGCAGGGCCTCGCGTGCTTCTTCCTTGTCTTCCACCTCATAGTTGCGGATCTCTTCGATCAGGTCGCGTTTCTTCTGGAGGTTTTCACCCTGTTCGGAGTTCACGCTGCCGAAGTGTTTGTCGCGGTTGTTGAAGAAGGCGTCACAGGCGGCGCGGAAGCGCTTCCAGACCTGTTCGGATTTCTTGCGGGAGACGGGACCGATCTCTTTCCACTGTTTCTGCAGCTCGATGAACGCATCCGAGGTCTTTTTCCAGTCGGTATCGTCTTTCAGGGCCTCGGCTTTCTCGCAGAGTTCGAGCTTCTTGGTCAGGTTGTCCTGCATCTGGTTCTTGAACTCGGAGTAGAATTCACGCTTCTTGGCGAAGAATTCGTCGCAGGCGGCGCGGAAGCGGTCGTACACTTTCTGGTTGTCCTTCTTGGAGGCAAAGCCGATCTTCTTCCATTCTTTCTGGATGTTCTCGATCTCCTTGGTCAGGGCGTTCCAGTCGGTGGAATCCTTGACTTCAGCCTGGGCGATGGCTTCCACTTTCTCGCAGAGGGCCGTCTTGGCTTCGAGGTTCTCTTTCTGGTTGCCTTTCTGGCTCTCGAAATAGGCCTGGTGCTTCTTGTTGATCACGGCCGTGGCGGCGCGGAAGCGCTCCCACACGGACTCGCGGAATTCCTTGCTTACCGGGCCCAGCTCCTTCCACTGTTCGTGGAGCTTCTGCAGGGTGCGGAAAGCGCCTACGACATCTTCTTCTTCGGAGAGTTTCTCGGCTTTCTCGCAGAGGTTCTCCTTCGCTTCGAGGTTCTTCTTGAAGTCGAGGTCGCGGAATTCCTTGTTGATCTTCACATAGTCGTAGAATTTCTCGACATAGTGCTGATAGGTGTCATAGAGGTCCTTGACCTTGGCCTGCGGCACGGGGCCGATGGCGCGCCAGCGGTTCTGGATCTCGCGGAAGCGGGGGAAGGTCTGGTTGAGGTCTTCGCTGGCTTCGACGAGGGCCTTGAGGTCTTCGATGACGGCGAGTTTCTCCTGGTAGTTCTCTTCCTTGTTTTTCTCCAGCTCCTGGGTGTAAGCGGTACGCTTCACCTTATATTGACTGTAAAGATCCTTGAACCCGCGTTCGATTTCGGCGAAGGGATTGAAGGAGACGGGTTCGTCGGCGGGGGTTTCCGTCTCGGCGGCCGGTTCTCCGGCGGCTTCGGCGGGCTGCTCGATGCCCGAGGCGATCTTCTCCTTGCGCAGGTTCTTGTAGAATGCCGCCTTGATTGCTTCGGCATGCTTGTAGAGCTGCTGCATGTTCTCGCCATCGATCATCTCCTTGAAAGCGTCGACGATCTCCTTGAGACCCTTGTTTGAATAATCGGTTTTTTCGGTTTCGGTTTCGGCCGTCGGCTCGGCGGGGGTTTCAACGTTCGTTTCAACCGTCGTCTCGACAGCTTCTTCCTTTACTTCTACGGGCTGTTCCTCGATGGGAGCAACCGGGTTCAGATCTTCACTCATTGTTTTAGTGTTTTTAATGTAACTTGCAAATATACTCTTTTTTTGGAAATATTCACTAATTTTGCCGGGCGTATGAGAATCGATATTCTGACTGTCGTTCCGGAATTGCTCGAAAGTCCGCTGGGCTATTCCATCGTCAAGCGGGCCCGGGACAAGGGGCTCGTGGAAATCTTCGTCCACAACATCCGGGAATACGGGAAAGGGCGCTGGCGCCAGGTCGACGACTACAGTTTCGGCGGCGACGCCGGCATGGTGATGATGATCGAGCCGGTCTTCACTTTGATGGAGAAGCTGAAGGCCGAACGCGATTACGACGAGATCATCTTTACGTCGCCGGATGGCGAACAGCTGACGCAGCAGGTGGCCAACGAGCTCTCCTGCATGCAGAACATCATGATTCTCTGCGGTCACTACAAGGGCATCGACCATCGCATCCGCGAACATCTCGTCACGCGGGAAATCACGGTGGGGGACTATGTGCTGAGCGGTGGGGAACTTCCGGCCGCCATCATCACCGACGCCGTCGTCCGGCTCCTTCCCGGCGCGCTGGGCGACGAGACTTCAGCGCTTTCCGACTCCTTCCAGGACGGCCTCCTGGCGCCGCCCGTCTACACGCGTCCCGCCGAATTCAACGGCTGGCGCGTCCCCGACGTCCTTCTCTCCGGCGATCCGAAAAAGATTGCCGCCTGGCAGGACGAACAAGCGCTCGCGAGAACGCGAGCGCTTCGTCCGGAACTTCTGAAATAGCCCTTATACCAGGCTTCGCTATTTTTCGTCATTCCGGGCTTGACCCGGAATCTCTTTACTTGATGGTAATGCGGTTCTGTGACTTGCCGTATTCAGCGGCAGGAATGACACCGTGAAGCTTGTTGATGTAGACTTCGAGCATTTCCAGATCGGAAGTGCCTGTCTCCTTGCCAACGCCTTTCAGCATCTCGTAGCCGTCGCCGGCATCGTTGAGAAGATACGACGTGCCACCGACCGAGTAGGTGCGTGCAGGATCGATGGGCTCGTATTTGCCGGTCTGCGGGTTCAGGACCTTGACGTCGGATACGCGGCGCGGACCACCGTCGAACTTGACGAAAGCCTTGTTCACGTCGTAGACGACAGGACTTTCGATCGAAGGATCGAAGGTAAAGGTCATGCCCGAGACGTGCGGGAAGCCGCCGAAATCAGTGGGATAGGCCGCCACGCCGAATTCCAGTGCGTCGAGAATTTCCTGCCCTTTGAGCTCCGCGATGCTGACCTTGTTGTCGAAAGGGAATACATTGAAGATGTCGTCGTAGCAGATGTCGCCGGCAGGCAGGTCCTTGCGGATGGAGCCGCCGCCCACGATGGCGATGTCGGTACACAGGACCGCACGGAACGCATCGGCGCAGAAGTCGCCCAGCGAAGTCTCACCGTTGCGCACCAGCCAGTCGCCCTCCGAATTCTTGGCCGGCAGCATCGCTTCGTTCCTGCCGACCTTGCGGGCACCCATGGCGGCATATACCGCCTTCAAGCTGTCGAGGACAGCCCGTACACGCGGATCCTCCTTGCCGAAGTCCTTCGTCGGGATGAGCTTCAGAGAGATGGAACCGTCCGGATGGATGGTCATCACGCCCAGATTCTCGAAATGCGCGGCTGTCTGCGAATACTTCACCGGCTTGCCTTCCTTGTTGGTCAGGATGCGTTCCGGCACCAGGCTGTGCGAGTGTCCGTCCAGGATTACGTCGATGCCGTAGGTCTGGCGCGCCAGCTCCTGCGAATTGATGGGATCGTAGGCCACGTCGTCGCCAAGGTGTGTGAGCGCGACTACGTAATCGGCGCCTTGGTTACGCGCATCGTTCACATAATTCTGGAACATGTCGTAATAGGTGTCGGCGCAGAGCGAATAGATGTAGTTGCCCTTGTCGTCCTGAAAATAAGCTGGCGTCGACGAGTTGAAACTGTAAGGCGTGGCGCCACCGATGAAGGCCACTTTCGTACCGCCATAGTCCACGATCTCGTAGGCCTGGTACATGCGTTTGCCGGCTTTCAGGTCGATGAGGTTGCAGCAGAGCACGGTCGCCGTCAGGGAGTCGGAGAGCTCCTTCAGGCGCGGAATCGCATAGTCGAACTCATGGTTGCCCAGCGTGACGTAATCGTAGCCCACGGCATTCATGATCGTGATGATCCAGCCTCCCTTCGAAGCGGCGCCCATGCTGCCGCCCTGCACGTAGTCACCGGCGGAAACCAGCGTCACGTAAGGCGTACGGGCCTGCATCTCAGCCTTGAGCGCGGCCATCTCAGGATAGCCGTCCACGGAGCAGTGCACGTCGTTGTCGTAGAGGATGACGATGTCCTGCGTCCGGCCGGCGGAAGAAGAAGCCGGCGTCGTCCTGTTACTACAAGCAATGGCCGCCAGGGCGGCCATTGCAATGATTAAAATCCGTTTCACGACGCGGGCTTATTTGTTTGCCGTGTAAGCCAGCATGTCGAGCAGCTTGTTGGAATAACCCCACTCGTTGTCGTACCAGGAGATCACCTTCACGAAGGTGTCGGTGAGGTACACACCGGCGTTGGCGTCGAAGATGGAAGTGCGGGCGTCGCCGAGGAAATCGCTCGAAACGACAGCGTCTTCCGTGTAACCCAGGATGCCCTTGAGTTCACCTTCCGAAGCCTCTTTCATGGCTTTGCAGATGTCCTCTTTCGTGGCGGGTTTGGCGAGGTTGACGGTCAGGTCGACCACGGAAACGTCGAGGGTAGGGACGCGCATCGAGATGCCGGTGAGCTTGCCGTTGAGTTCCGGAATCACTTTGCCCACAGCCTTGGCGGCGCCGGTGGACGAAGGGATGATGTTGCCGGAAGCGGCACGGCCGCCACGCCAGTCCTTTGCAGAAGGACCGTCGACGGTCTTCTGGGTAGCGGTGGTGGAGTGGACGGTCGTCATCAGGCCGTTGATCACGCCGAACTTGTCGTTGAGAACCTTGGTGATCGGAGCAAGGCAGTTGGTGGTGCAGGAGGCGTTGGAAATGATGGCCTCGCCTTTATACTTGTCCTGGTTCACGCCGAAAACGAACATCGGGGTGTCGTCTTTCGAAGGAGCACTCATGATGACCTTCTTGGCGCCGGCCTTGATGTGGGCCTCGGCTTTCTCCTTGGTGAGGAACAGACCGGTCGATTCGACCACGTACTCTGCGCCCACTTCGTTCCAGCGGAGGTTAGCAGGATCCTTTTCAGCGGTCACGCGGATGCAGTTGCCATTGACCACGAGGTTGCCGTCCTTGATTTCGACGGTGCCGTCGAATTTGCCGTGCATGGTGTCATACTTGAGCATGTAAGCCATGTAATCCACGTCGATGAGGTCATTGATGCCGACGACCACGATGTCGTCTCTCTGCTGGGCAGCCCTGAAAACCAAACGGCCGATACGTCCGAAACCGTTGATACCTACTTTAATTTTTTTCATTGTGCTTGTATTGATTAAGTTGATACGATTTCCTTTTTTGGAGCGTGCAAATGTAGTAATAATTTTTGGTATTATTCTTATCTTTGTAAGTTGAATCGTAAAAATGAACGTCGCGTGAACAATTCGAACAAGCAGAAAGAGATACTGGTGACCAACGACGACGGATTCCAGTCCAGTGGCATCCGGGAACTGACGAAGATGCTGCGTGAATTCGGCAATGTGACCGTGGTCGCACCGACGACGGCGCAGTCCGGCAAGTCGGCCTCCATCACGCTCGACCAGCCGCTGATGATCGAAAAGATCCGGACCGAACCCGCTACGGAAAAGATGGGCTCTCTGCGTGTCTATACGCTGTCCGGCACGCCGGTCGACTGTGCGAAGATGGGCATCAACGGCTTCATCAACGAAGGGCGCATGCCCGACATCCTGGTCTCGGGCATCAACCACGGCTCGAACGCCTCCGCCGCCTCGATCTACAGCGGCACGCTGGGAGCCACCATCGAAGGCACGCTCTACGACGTCCCTTCGGTGGGCCTGTCGATCTGCACCCACGACGAAAACCCCGACTTCAGTGCCGTCCTGCACTATTCCCGCCTCATCATCCGGCGGGTGCTCGAAGACGGCCTTCGTCGTACGATCTACCTGAATGTCAACTTCCCCGCCATCCCCCTCGACCAGATCCGCGGCATCCGGATGGCCCGGCAGGGCCAGGGCCGCTGGATCAAGGAATTCGACCATCGCGTGACGCAGCGCGGCAGGCACTATTTCTGGATGGTGGGCGAGTTCGAAGACGAAGAAGCGGTCGGAGCACCCGACGCCGACCACCATCTCGTGGATGCGGGCTACATTTCCATCGTGCCGCACAGCATCGACACCACCGCGTACGATGAGATGGAGCGCCTGCGCGACCTCTGGGACCTGGACAACAACATGGAAGAATCCTGATCGGACATGAAATATTACCTCATAGCCGGTGAAGCTTCGGGCGACCTGTATGCCTCGGACCTGGTCCGTGCCCTGCAGGAGCGGGATCCCGCCTGTGAAGTGCGGGTGAACGGCAGTGACGCCGACTCGGCTGTGATGGGAGTGGCGGAGGTGATGGGCAAGGCCCGGCAGATCGCCCGGCGGCTGTCCGCCTGCAAGCGGGAACTGCTCGCTTGGCATCCCGACGTCGTGGTTCTGGTCGATTATCCCAGTTTCAACCTGCGGGTGGCCAGTTTCGCCAGGAAGCACGGCTTGCATGTGGCCTGGTATATCGCCCCGAAAGTGTGGGCCCACAAGGCCTGGCGTGTCAATGCGCTCCGCCGCTACGTCGATGCACTCTACTGCATCTTCCCCTTTGAACTGCCCTGGTTCCGCGCCCATGGCGTGGAGCCGCGCTATTTCGGCAACCCGCTGGTCGAGCGCCTTGCCAACTGGTCTTTCCAGCCGCTGGTCGAAGGCCCGATGGTGGCGCTGCTGGCAGGAAGCCGCGAGATGGAACTCAAGTTCCTGCTGCCCCGCTTCGTGGAACTGGAACGCCTGATGGCGGCCGATCCCCGGATGGCGGGCTACCGTCTCGTGCTCGCCGGGGCTCCATCGCTCAGCGAAGCGCAGTACCGGCGCTACCTGCCCGCGGATTCGCGCATCGAACTGGTATTCGGAAGGACCTATGACATTCTGCACCAGGCGGATGCAGCCCTGGTCTGCTCGGGTACGGCTTCGCTCGAGGCGGCGCTGCTCGAAACGCCCCAGGCCGTGTGCTACGGCCTTCATCCGCTGACCTATGCGATAGCCCATCTCACCGTCAAGGTGAAATATATCAGCCTGGCCAACCTTACTCTCGACCGGGCTATCTTCCCTGAACTGATCCAGGGAGAAGCCAGTCCCCAGCGCATGTTCCGCGAGCTGGAACGCTTGTTGCTGGATGATGCCTGCCGCCGACGGATGGCGGCGGATTATGCGGAACTGAAACAAGTGCTCGGCGGCGCAGGTGCGTCGGCGGGCGTGGCGAATGACATGTATGAGACCTTTGCACGTATATAAGTATCAGGGAGCCGGCAACGATTTCGTGATCGTCGACAACCGGCGCGGGGAAGCGGATTTCCTCACGCCACGGCTGGTCAACCGGCTTTGCGACCGCCGCTTCGGTGTCGGCGCCGACGGCCTGATGACGCTGTGCCACAGTGATGTGGCCGATTTCGAGATGCATTATTACAATGCCGACGGCCCGGAAGGGACCATGTGCGGCAACGGCGGCCGCTGCCTGGTGGCCTTCGCTACGCTCATGGGCATCAAACGCTTCGAATTCATGGCCTGCGACGGGCCGCACCGTGCCGACCTGCTGGAATTCACCCCCGACCGCTGTATCGTTCGCCTGAAGATGATCGACGTGGACCAGGTGCAGAAAATGGAGGACGGATGGCTGCTGGAGACGGGCTCCACGCATTTCGTGCAATGGGTGAAGGACCTGCAGGACTTCGACGTGGCCGGCGAGGGCAAACGCCTGCGCTGGGACAAGCGCTTCCCGAAAGGGGCCAACGTCAATTTCGTGGAAGGCGTGCCGGAAGGCCTTTTTGTACGTACCTATGAAAGGGGCGTGGAAGCTGAGACCTGGGCCTGCGGGACGGGTTCCACCGCCTCTGCCATCGCTTCGTGGCTCCGCGGCGTGCCCGGCTGCACGGTCAGCGAGGAGCAGGGGAAACGCCGCGTCCGTTATGAAGTCCGGACCCTGGGCGGCCGCCTGGCGGTTGACTTCCTGGCGGAAGACGACGGCCGCTGCCACGACGTATACCTGACCGGCCCGGCCACCCGGGTATTTGAAACCGATATCGATCCTGACCGTTTATAAGACTGTTTCCGTCATGAAGAAACCGAAATTCAGAATCAAGTTCAAGAAACTGGGCATCAAGCGGAAGGTGCTGCTGGCCTGCATCATCCTGGCCGCCATCCTGTTTTTCTCCAGTTTGATTTCCATTTACGAATTCTCGCGGATGAACCGCTACGTGTCGGGCGTGATCGCCGACAACATCCGCAGTATCAATACCGCCCGTGAACTGCTGTCCGTGTCGGAACAGTACAATGTCAACCTGATGAACGACCTGGTGCTGGAAGGCACGGGCCGTCCGGAGGATCTGTCGGTCTTCCAGGAGGAAGAACTGGTGGCCTCGTTCGAGAACCTGAGCCGCAGTTTCGTTACGCCCGAAGAGCGTGCGGCCGCCGACTCGGTGATGTATGCCTATTCGGCCTACATGCAGGTGGTGTCGGAAGCCCGGCAGATGTGGGAGCAGGAGTATGAAGCCCGCCAGCACTGGTATTTCAACCGCCTGCAGCCCGTGTACCTGAAGTTCCGCGGCTACATGATGCAGCTGACCTCCATCTGCCAGGATGCCCTGATCGAAAACTCCCAGGACATCCGGGAAGGTACTTACCGCAGCCTGATGCCCGGCGTCGTGTCGGTGCTGGTCGGCCTTATCATGGTGCTGCTTTTCAATTATTTCCTGAATTACTACCTGATCAATCCGCTGCTCAAGGTGACGAACGGCATCAAGGGATACCGCTATCACGGCCGCAACTATTCCGTGAAACTCGACAGCGACGATGAACTGCAGGAGCTCAACGAGGCGGTAGGAGACATCGTCGAACAGAATCAATCTTTTAAACGGGAGCTGGAACGATGAACTGGGGCGTGATATCGCGGAATGTGGGCATCGCGCTGATCTGCTGCGCGAGCTTCATGTTCCTGTCGGCACTGGTAGCGGCCGTCGACGGTTTCGATTCGTCGTTCTCGCCGCTGCTGCTCAGCGCCATCCTGACCATGATGGTCGGTATCTTCCCGCTGATCTTCGTCCGCCGGCACAAGGACATCAACACCCGTGAAGGCCTGGCCATCCTGTTGATAGCCTGGTTCATGTGCTGCATCTTCTCCATGCTGCCCTTCGTCCTCTGGGGCGGAGAATTTTCGCTGGTGAACGCCTGGTTCGAGAGCGCTTCGGGCATTACGACCACGGGCGCGACGATCCTGCAGAATATCGAGGCCCTGCCCAAGGGCCTGCTGTTCTGGCGCTCGTCCACCCACTACATCGGCGGCCTTGGCGTTGTGGTCTTCATCATGATGATCCTGCCTTCATTCGGCACGGTGCGTTTCAAGATGAGCAAGATGGACGTGGACGACATCTCCAAGAACAACTACCAGTACAAGTCCAACAAGTTCATCCACGTGGTCGTTTCGGTCTATCTCGGCATCACGGCCTGTTCGCTGACCGCCCTGCTGCTGGCGGGCATGCCCTTCTTCGATGCTGTGAACCACGCGTTGAGCGTGACGGCTACCGGCGGGTTCAGCATCAAGAACGCCTCGATTGCGGCGTACGACTCGCCCGTGATCGAAATCATCCTGATTATCGCGATGATCGTGGCCAGCCTGCATTTCGGCCTGATCTACGCTTCCTTCGCCACCCGCACCTTCAAGGTGCTGAAGAATCCCATCACGAAGTTCTATCTCGGAACGATCCTGATCGCAGGCCTGCTGGTGGCCGGCAATCTGGTGTTCAGCGGCACCATCCCCAACGTAGGAGAAGCCCTGCGGCACAGCTATTTTACCGTGGTCTCCACCATCTCGACCACGGGTTTCGGCTCGACCGACACCAATGTCTGGCCGGTCTTTTCGATCCTGATTCTGCTTTATGTGGCGATGCAGTGCGGCTGCTCCGGCTCCACGACCTCGGGCCTGCGCTCCGACCGCGTCTACCTGACCGTCAAGGCCGCCCGGGCCCAGCTGGTCAAGATCGCGTGGCCCAATGCCGTGGTGCAGGTCAAGTCCGGCGGACAGGCCATCGAGCGCGACCTGCTCTCGAGCGTGTCGCTATACGTGCTGCTCTATCTCATCCTGACGCTGTTCATGGCCATCGTCTATGCCGCCTTCGGCCTCGACCTGCTTACCTCGGTGAGCGCATCGGTGTCGATGATGAGCAACGTGGGACCCTGCTTCGGCACCTTCGGCTCGTCGATGAGCAGTTTCGCCGCGGCACCGGAAATGGTCAAGGTGCTGATGGGCTTCCAGATGATCATCGGCCGTCTCGGCATCTATTCCATCCTGCTGGTGTTCGTCCTTTATAGAAAGCGTGCCTGATGGGAGTGGCGCAGTTCTTCTCTGAGCGGCTCCGGTACCATCTGGGCTATCCGCCGACGCCTTGCCAGGAGCGGCTGTTCGATACGCTGGCTGCGTTTTCCATGCAATATGAGACCTGCGACCTGCTGCTGGTGAGCGGTTATGCGGGCACGGGCAAGACTTCGGCCATCGCGGCCTTCGTCAAGACGCTCACGGAATTGAAATACCGCTTCGTGCTGCTGGCTCCGACCGGGCGGGCGGCCAAGGTGCTGTCCGGCTTTACCGGGGAGAAAGCCTCCACCATCCACCGGCATATCTACCGGCAGAAGTCCATGCGCGACGGTGTGGGGGAGTTCCAACTCGATTTCAACAAGGCAAAAGATACTTTCTTCATCGTCGACGAGGCCTCGCTCATCTCGGTCGACACGAGCCAGGGCGGAGGCCTTTTCGGCTCCGGCGACCTGCTCGACGACCTGGTGCGCTATGTACGCAGCGGCGTCGACGACAAGCTCATCATCATCGGTGACCGCGGCCAGCTGCCGCCCATCGGCCTGGACCGCAGCCCGGCCCTCGACGAGGATTACCTGAGCCGTTACGGCACGCTGATGACGGCACAGCTCGACACCGTCGTCCGGCAGGCGGCCGGCTCTGGCATCCTGACCAACGCCACCATCATCCGCCGCCTGATCGAGGCGCAGCGGGTGGAGACGCCCCGGCTCCGGCTGGCCGGCTTCGACGATGTGGAACGCATCGACGGCAGCCAGCTGATCGAGAAGATCGGCGATGCCGTGGGCCGTTACGGCCTCGACGACATCGTGGTGCTGTGCCGCTCCAACAAGCGGGCGAACCGCTACAATGCGGGCATCCGCGCCTCGGTGCTCTATCGAGAAGAACGGCTTTCTCGGGGAGACAAATTGATGGTGGTCAAGAACTGCTACCAGTTCCTAGACAACGTGCCCGAACTCGATTTTATTGCCAACGGTGATGTGGCGCGCCTCATGCGCCTTTCACGGCACGAAGAGCGCTACGGCCTGCATTTTGCCGAAGCTGTGCTCTCATTCCCCGATTACAACGATGTGGAGGTGACGGCCAAGGTGGTGCTCGACACCCTCGAATCGGAGCAGCCTTCGCTGGGCAGCGAGCAGCAGCGGGCGCTCTGGCAGGGTGTCAATGAGGATTATGCCGATGAGCGCAATGCGCGCAAGCGATACCAGAAAGTGCGGGAGGATCCATATTTCAATGCCTTGCAGATCAAATATGCCACGGCCATCACCGGCCACAAGTCGCAGGGCGGCCAGTGGTCCTGCGTGTTCATCGACAATCCTTTCTGGAAGGAGTTGACGCTCGACGACCTGAAATGGCTCTACACGGCGGTGACCCGGGGTGTGGAAAAAGTTTTTTTTGTTAACTTTAAGGACGAATTTTTCGAATCATAAAACGAATCAGATATGTATTGGGCTTTGTTCATTGCCGTGGCCGTGCTGAGTTATGCGGTGCAGGCTTTTTTTCAGAAAAAATTCAAGGAGGCATCAGAACTGCCTCTCCTCAACGGCATGAGGGGCTGCGACGTGGCCCGGCAGATGCTGGCCGACCACGGCATCCGCGACGTGAAGGTGATATCTACCGACGGCCAGCTGACCGACAACTACAATCCGACCAACCAGACGGTCAATCTCAGCGAGGCGGTTTACGGCCAGGACAGCGTGGCTGCAGCCGCGGTGGCTGCGCATGAGTGCGGCCACGCGGTGCAGCATGCGCGGGGCTACATTCCGGTGAAAATCCGTACGGCGCTCGTTCCGGTGGTTTCACTCAGCGCGAAGGTGGTTCCTTTCGTGCTGCTGGCCGGCATGTTGCTGATCAACACGCTTCCGCAGATCATGTGGGTGGGCATCCTCCTCTTCGCTGCGACCACGCTCTTCAGCTTCGTGACGCTGCCCGTCGAAATCGACGCCAGCCGGCGCGCTATCTCATGGATGGAGGAGAAAGACATCGTCGATCCTTCGAATCAGGATGCCGCCCGCGGAGCCCTGCGTGCAGCAGCCTATACCTACGTCATCGCAGCGCTCAGCTCGCTGGCGACGCTCATCTATTACCTCTCCATATTCTCCGGACGCAGAAACTGATCACAGACCATGAAACGTATTCTCCTTTCCCTGCTGGCCCTCGCCCTGTTCCTCCCCGTTCAGGGACAAAGCGCATTGAGCGGCAAGCGCTTCACCGAAAACGAACAACTCAATCATTTCCCGCAAGGAATCGTCAAGCCGTCTCCTTTCGTGCTGGGTTTCGACGGGCAGACGCTCCGCTATTCCGTAGGGCGTGAAGCCTATGCCTATGCACTCAAGACGGGTGTCACCACGCCCGTGGATTTTTCTTTCGGCAGGCCCCCGATGCCGCCCATGCAACGGCCCGGCTCGGGCCCCCGCGAGGAGATGGTGCCGGGCTGGGTCAATCCCACCTGGTCGCCCGATTCTACAAAAATCGCTTTCACGCTGGACAATGACCTCTATTCGATCGACGTCCATTCGAAACATGTCACCCGCCACACCTGGGACGGCAGCGACCTGATCCTGAACGGCTACGCTTCCTGGGTCTATTACGAGGAGATCTTCGGCCGGCCGTCGCAGTACCGGGCTTTCTGGTGGTCGCCCGACAGCAAGGTCATCGCTTACTATCGTTTCGACAATACGCAGGTGCCGATGTTCCCCATCTATTCGCCCAAGGGCCAGCACGGTTCGCTCAACCAGACCCGCTATCCCAAGACCGGCGATCCGAACCCGGAGGTGAAACTGGGCTTCGTTTCCGCGAACGGGGGAGAGACCGTCTGGGCCGATTTCGATCCGAAAGAGGACCAGTATTTCGGCACGCCGTTCTGGAGCGGCGACGGTACCAAGCTGATGGTCAGCTGGATGGACCGTGCGCAGGATAATTTCCAGCTTTATTCCGTCACGCCGTCCACCGGCAGCAAGGTCATGGTATACAAGGAGCACCAGGACAGCTGGATCGACTGGATGGACGGCATGCTCTTCTCGAAGGAAGGCATCTACATCGTCCGCGATTTCAGCGGTTGGCAGCAGATCTATTTCCTGTCCTATGACGGCAAGACCTTCGAGCAGCTCACCACGGGCGAAAACTGGAGCGTCAGCCTGCTCAAGGTCGACAAGAAACATCTCTATTTCACGGCCAAGCGGGAAGCGACCACGCGCGTGGACATCTACCGGGTGAACCTTCGCAGCAAGGAGTTGCAGCGTCTCTCCTACGGTCCGTACAATTTCGCCGGCGTGCAGATATCGGAAGACGGTGCTTACGTAGTGGCCCAGGCCTCCAACTACCAGACGCCCACGCAGCTGGTGCTGATTTCCGTGCCAGCATCGGGCAACGTGAATCCCGCCAAGCATGTCAAGGTGCTCTACGACACGAAAGGGGAGAAGTTCGACGAATATGCCATTGCCCTGCCGGAGCTGGTCTATGTCACGACCCGTGACGGCCTGCGCATCCCCGCTTCCGTCACCTGGCCGGTCGATTTCGACAAGAGCAAACGCTATCCCGTGAAAGTCAACATTTACGGCGGCCCCGACAATCCGCAGGTCCGCGAGGCCTGGCGGGGCCTGTCAATGGGCAACCAGTGGTGGGCCAACCACGGCGTGATCCAGGTGACGCTCGACAACCGGGCCGGCGGCCACTTCGGCAAGAAGGGGCTCGAAGAGGTCTATCGCAACCTCGGTATTCTGGAACTGGATGACTTCTGCGATGGCATCGACTACTTCCGCAAGATGCCGTTCGTAGCGGAAGACAAGATTGGTGTCGAAGGCTTCTCCTTCGGCGGCACGATGACCACGCTCTGCGTGACTGAAGGGAACGAGCACTTCCAGTATGGCATCGCCGGCGGCGGCGTCTACGACTGGAGCCTCTACGACACGCACTATGCCGAGCGGTACATGGACCGTCCGCAGGACAATCCAAAGGGCTATCAGCGCACGCGCGTGGTCGACCGGGTAGGGAACTACAAGGGCGACGACTCCAACATGCTGCGCATCACCCATGGAACAGGCGACGACAACGTCCACTTCCAGAACACCCTTCAGCTGATCACACAGCTCCAGAACGACCACAAGGACTTCGAGCTGATGATCTACCCCGACGGCATGCACGGCTACCGCGGAGACCAGGGCATGCATTCCTCCATGCAGGACTACAAGTTCTGGTACCGCTATCTCCTGGACCAGCCCCTTCCGGACATCCTCGTCGACTACTTCAAGAAGAAATAAGCTTAATTGTGCAGACCAAACCCTATACGTTGCGCGTAGAAGAGTATTATTCCGGCCGTTCGCTTCAGTGTACTGTCAATCTGTCCGAAGCGGAAACCGCCCGGTTGCTGCGATTCCTCCGGGAAGAAGACCAGGAGACAGATATCTACGATTCCAGCCTGGAAGCGCGCTGCCCGGATTTGTACCGTAAATTGAATGAAGCGGCCGTGCCGCTCATGGACGAGTTGGAAGCCAGCCATGAAGGCGGCATGTATCAAGCGGCTATTCCGGAAGAAATCGTGAAAGAGGCGTTTTCTTCTGGCCTGGCCTTCACAAGCACGCTGGTCGTGTCGGAAGCCGATACGGCCCAGGTGATGGGGTCGGGGACCCTTCCCGTGCTGGCGACGCCCCGCCTGGCCGCGTTGATGGAAAACGCGGCCATGTCGGCTGTGGCACCCATCCTGGAACCGGGCATGACCACGGTCGGCGGCGAGATTTCCATCCGGCACCTGTCTCCCTCGCCGGTGGGCGCAGAAGTCTCCGCCACGGCCGTCCTGGAGCGGACGGAAGGCCGCAAACTGCTGTTCAGCCTTTCGGCCCGTCAGGGCGATACCCTGATCGGCGAAGGTACTCACACGCGTTTCATCGTCAACACCGGCCGCTTTATGCAATCCCTGAGATAAATGAATCTTTTCCAACTCTTCAAGAACATCAGCCCCTTCGTCAAGCCGTACCGGTGGCTGGTGGTCATTACGCTGATCCTCACGCTGGTGGGATCCTTGATGGCGCAGGTCAACGCCATCGTGCTCGACAAGACGGTCGATGCCATCAACGCCTTGATCGGCACCGATTTTACCTGGGCACAGGCCGCGCGCATCATGACCTTCATCTCCATCGTCCTGCTGGGCAAGGAGATCCTGTCGGCCGTGATCACATTTGCCCAGAACTTCTTCGGCGAAAGGATGCGTATCTTCGTATCGCGCGACCTGTCGCAGGCTGTCATCGAAAAAGTGCTGACCTTCCGGATGGCCTATTTCAATACGGACGAGAATGCCACCGGCAAGGTGCAGGCCCGTATCGACCAGGGCGTGAGTTCCCTGTCCCGTACTGTGCAGAACTTCTTCATCGACCTGCTGCCGCTGTTCACCACGGCCCTGCTGGCCCTCATCCTGATGTTCGCGGCCAATGTATATGTGGGCCTTGTGGCGCTGGGCATCGTGCCGATCTATTTCTGGATTACCTACCGGCAGGCGAAACGGCTCAAGGGCTGGCGGCGCGAGATGCGCGGGCATCTCGAGACCAAGAGCCAGGGTATCAAGAACATCATCGACTCGATCAACGTCATCAAAAGCTTCAACCGCGAGAAGATTGAGGCACAGAAGCAGCTGGACATCCAGAACCAGGTGACCGAAAACCAGATCAAGACCCGCAAGGTGGCCTTCTATTACAACGGCCTCAAGGGTTTCGTCAAACAGGTGGGCACCGTGCTGGTCATCATCCTGACGGCCTATCTGGTGCTGAAAGAATATCCCGGCATGACCATCGGCAAGATCATGTACCACGTGATGCTCTTCAGCAACGTCATCGCCCCGATTACGCAGCTGCAGCGCATTTTCGACGACGTGAACGACGCCCTCATCTATGCCGAAGGCTTCTTCAGCATCCTGAACTCCGAAGAGGACATCGAACCTTCCGGCAGCTACCGTCCCGAGAAGATCCACGGCAAGTTCGAGCTGACGGATGTCAATTTCACCTATCCCAACGGTAACCAGGCCCTTTTCGACGTGAACATGACCATCGAGCCGGGCAAGATCACGGCGCTGGTGGGACTCTCGGGCGCCGGCAAGAGCACCATCGTCAACCTGCTCGACAAGTTCTACGAACCGCAGAGCGGCCGGATTCTGCTCGACGGCGTGGACCTTCAGGAGTACGACACGCATTACCTGCGCGAGCATATCGGCCTCGTGCTGCAGAAGAATCATATCTTCGACGGCACCATCGCGGAGAATATCCGCTATGGCAAGCCCGACGCAACGGACGAAGAAGTGGTTGAAGCGGCCCGGAAAGCCCATCTCCTGGACCAGATCATGGACCTTCCCAAGAAGTTCGAAAACAAGGCCTCAGACCTGTCAGGCGGCCAGCAGCAGCGTGTTGCCATCGCCCGCATGTTCCTCAAGAATCCGCCCATCATCTTCCTTGATGAGCCGACCGCCAGCCTCGATGCCGTAGCCACCGAGCAGATCAAGAACAGCATCGACGCCATCAAGAAAGACCGCACTGTCATCATCATCTCGCACAACATCTCCCAGATCATCGACAGCGAGATGGTCTACGCCCTGAGAACCGGCCGCGTGGAAGAATCCGGCCATCCGGACGAAGCCTACAAGAAAGGCGGCATCTACAAGGATATCATCGATGCCTCGGCCCGCAGCCTCAATATTCAAAAAATTGCCCGGACCATTGGTGGTACGGACGATGGAAGTCCATCAGGAAACGGATGACGTCGTCGGTATCGTCGGTGATCGAGAGGATCAGGTTGCTGTAGCGCCCCCGGACCTGCATTTCCTGCAGCAAGGGGTAGAGAGGGACATCATCCGTGTAGTATTTCTTGTCCAGAAAGATCATCGGGCTGGCATAGCCCAGGGTCTGGTAATGGTTCTGGGCGGCATCCTGGAAGATCTCCTGGAACGTGCCGGCGCTGCCCGGCGTGAAGATGATGCCACCCTTGGGAAGGGAGATGACGAGGTTCTCCCGAATACTGTTGTCGAAGAATTTGGCGATCTGCGAGGCGAACGGGGTTGCGGGTTCATGCCCGTAATACCAGGTAGGGATGCCGAGGCTGTGGTACTGCGGGTCGCGGGGATATTTGTCCATCACCTGCCAGGCCGTGGTGAGCCAGCCCTTTTCCCGGAAGGTGGGCGTGGGGGCCAGGATGGAAAGGGCATCCTCCACTTCCGCGTCGCTGCGCCCCGCCATCCAGGCGCCCAGGTGTACGGCCTCCATGATGCCGGGACCGCCGCCGCTGACCATCAGCTTGCCGATTTCGGTGAGCCGCTTGCTGATATCGACGATCTGGTGGTAGATCGGATCCGTACGCTTGACGGCGTGCCCGCCCATTACGGCGACGATGTCCTTCTCATCATAGTCTTTGACGAACTGGTCGAGGGCGCTCGCGATGGAATGGTCGTGCAATGCGCGGCAGAGCGTCTCCTTGACGTCGCTGCTCTCCTTGCCGTGCGCCATGTAGCGGTCGTAGACGATGGTGTCGTAGCAGGTATAGTAGGTTTCGTGGTAGCCCGGCTTGTAATGCAGATAAAGGGTCTGGGCCGTGTAGAGCTTGTTGAGAAAAACCTTGTACGGCATTTTTACGCGCGGGAAGACGATGCAGGCCTCGTCCATGGCATAATACATCCGGGGCGGGAAGATGCAGCCCATGAAGAGGCAGTCTTCGAACTTGTAGTTTTCAAGCGGGAAACCGCATTTCTCGAAATTGATGGCCTGGAAGGCACAATGGCGGATGGTCTCGTTGTGGGAAAGCAGCTGCCGCAGGGCGAACAGCTCGGTGACCTCGGTGTAATTCTCTCTCATAGCTTGCAGATAATCAATACTTTTTCATGGTTGAGGCTGGTGGCGAACACGTGGCGCGTGCCGCCGGCGGCGATGCCCAGGCGTTTCCGCAGTTCGTCGGTCGTCATCGGAAAGTTCAGCGCCGTCAGCTCCAGGCGCTTGAAGCGCCGGCCCAGTTCACGCCGGGCGGCATTTCCCCAGGGAAGCACTTCCTCGACGGCAAGACATTTTCCAGGGAAGCCGACGACGGGTTCGTCGGCAGTATAGAGATGGGTGCTGGGCGCCAGCTTGGCGATGCCGAAGCGTTCCGACAGCAGGCGGAAGGCACCGGCTTTCCGCAGCACTTTGGCAGGCTGCAGCAAATAGCGGCCGATTGCCGCGGCGTAGCGTACTTCGGCGGCATTTTCTTCTTCCGGTGTAAAGGAAAACCGGATGTTTCCGTCGGCGGCGACAATCAATGGGGAGGACTGGCCGGACGCAGCGGCGGCTATGGGCTGTTTCTCCAGCAGGACAAGCAATTCCTTGACTTCTCCGTCGACGCCCAGGATATGCAGCTCCCGTGTCTCGGGCAGCTGTGCCAGCGTGCGGCTGATGTCGGCCATGGGCGAAAGCTTGGCCAGTACGCGGTCTGCACGGCTCAGCAGCAGGTCTTTGATTTCCAAAAGATCCGGCTCGCAGTCTGTGATGTCGTATACGCGCCGGGCGGCTTTGTCGCGCCGGGCCGGGTCGAGATAGAGCAGGTCGAACCTTTCTGGCTGCCGCCTGAGCCATTCGATGCCGTCTCCTTCATGCACCTCGATGGCAGCGTCCAGGATTGCGAAGTTGTGGCGGGCTGCGGCGCAGAGCTCAGGATTCCGCTCGCAGTAATGCGTTTCCGCGGCCCGCTGGCTGAGCGCCCAGCTGTCCACGCCCAGGCCGCCGGTCAGGTCTGCGATCCTGCTTCCGGCCGGGACGAAAGCCTGCTTGTAGCGGGCGGTTTCTTCGGAACTGCACTGTTCGAGTGAAAGCGTGGAGGGATAGTCGAGTGCGGGATACGCAAGCCAGGCGGGTACTTTTTCGCGCATTTTCCGGCGGCCGGCGATTGTCCGGGCAGCCCGTCGCACGTCGGTTTCCGGCCAGCGGTCTGCCGCGAGCAACAGCCTTGCCGGATCCTCTCCTTCGTGTTCCAGCACGAAACGGATGAAATTTTCTTCGTTCATCTTTACAAAGTTACCGCATTTTTCTTAACTTTGAAAGATTAAAGATCAGAACTATGGCAAATTATAATGAAGTGGCCAAAACTTGGCTGACCAACCATTTCGATGTGGAAACCCAGCGCGAAGTGCTGGAAATGATGAAGAGCAACCTGAAAGCTCTGGAAGATGCATTCTATCGCACACTGGAATTCGGAACCGGCGGCCTGCGCGGCGTCATGGGCGCAGGGACCAACCGCATGAACCGCTATACCGTCGCCATGGCCACACAGGGACTTGCCAACTACCTCAAGAAAAATTTTACGGACCAGAAGATCTCCGTGGTCATCTCCTACGACAGCCGCAACAACAGCCAGCTGTTCGCCAAAGTCTCAGCCTGCGTCCTGATGGCCAACGACATCCATGTCTACATCTTCGACAACATCCGTCCTACGCCGGAGCTCAGCTTCGCAATCCGGCACCTGGGCTGCAAGGCCGGCATCATGATCACGGCTTCGCACAATCCCAAGGAATATAATGGCTACAAGGTGTTCTGGGAGGACGGCGCCCAGATTATCGCTCCGCATGACAAGAACATCATCGAAGAAGTCGGTAAGATCACGTCGATGGACCAGGTGAAGTACGATGAAAACTGCTTCCCGCAGGGTATCGGCGCCGAAGTCGACAAGGCGTTCCTCGACAGCCAGCTGTCGCTGCTGCTCTCTCCGGAAAGCATCGCGCGTCACCACGACATGAAGATTGCCTACACGCCGCTGCACGGCACGGGCGTCCGGCTGGTTCCGGCAGGCCTGAAGCAGGCTGGCTTCACGAATGTCTTCCATGTGGACGCGCAGGACGTGAGCGACGGCAATTTCCCGACCGTCGTCTCCCCGAACCCGGAAGAGCCGACCGCCATGCGCATGGTGATGGAGCGCGCCGATGCAGTGGGCGCCGACATCGCGCTGGGCACCGATCCCGATGCAGACCGCGTGGGCGCCGCTGTCCGCAACGACAAAGGCGAACTGGTGCTCCTGACGGGCAACCAGATCGCCACGATCGTGACGAACTACATCCTGACGCGCTGGCACGAACTGGGCAAACTGAACGGCAATCAGTTCGTGGTGAAGACCATCGTGACCACCGATCTGCTGAAGAAGATCTGTGCCAAATACGGTGTCGAGATCTTCGATGTCCTGACGGGCTTCAAATATATTGCGGAACTGCAGCGTCGTTACGAAGGCGTGAAGGAGTTCATCTGCGGTGGAGAAGAGAGCAACGGCTTTAACGTGGGTTCGTTCGTGCGCGACAAGGACTCCGTGATCACCTGCTGCATGCTTTGTGAATGTGCGGCCTGGCTGGCCGACCGCGGACAGTCGCTTTATGGCTATCTGCAGGAGATTTACGCCGAGTACGGCTACTTCAAGGAGAGCCTGATCTCTGTCACGAAGAAGGGCAAGGACGGCATCGAGCAGATCCAGCAGATGATGGTCGACTTCCGGGCCAATCCGCCGAAGGCCCTTGCCGGTTCGCCGGTCGTGAAGGTCATCGACTACAACGAACCGGAGAAGACGGGCCTCCCGAAGTCGAATGTCCTGCAGTTCTTCAGCGAGAACGGCTGCAAGGTGACGGTCCGTCCGTCGGGCACAGAGCCGAAGATCAAATTCTACTTCAGCGCCTGTGGCCCTGATGCCGACGCCCTGAACGCCAAGCTCCGCGAGCAATTCTCTGAGTAATGATAACCGGATGGGGTAGGTCCCCTCTGGTTTTGGGGTAGGTCGATAAGATTGGCCGGGATCTACCTCGGAATAATCAACAATTGGCCGATTTATGGGGTAGGTCTGGATGGTTAAAGTCGACCTACCCCAAAATATGGGGAGACCTATCCCATCAAGACTATCATTCTAATGAAGACATACGAAGAAAAGATCGCCTGGCTGTTCAACCAGTTTCCGTCCTACCAAAAGGTGGGAAAGGTGGCTTATAAGCCGGGAATCGAAACGATGGAGGCGTTTGATGCTGAGCTTGGACATACGCACCGGAAGTTCCGCAGCATCCATGTGGCTGGAACGAACGGCAAAGGTTCGACTTGTCACATGCTGGCGGCGGGTTTGGCGGCTTGCGGCCTGAAGGTTGGCCTCTATACTTCGCCGCATCTGGTGGACTTCCGTGAAAGGATGAAGATCGTCGAAGGCGACCATTTCCGGATGGTACCGAAGGAGTTTGTCGAAGCCTTCATCGACCACTGGAATGATTTCTTTGTGGCGCATCAGCCATCGTTCTTCGAGATTACGACGGCGATGGCCTTCGATTTCTTCGCTGCCGAACAGGTCGACATCGCCGTCGTCGAGACCGGCCTCGGCGGCCGCCTTGACTCGACCAACATCATCACGCCCATCCTGAGCATCATCACGAACATCGGTCTCGAACATTGCGAACACCTGGGATTTACGCTCGAAGCCATCGCCGGTGAGAAAGCCGGCATCATCAAGCCGGGCGTGCCGGCCGTAGTAGGCGAATTCCTGCCCGAGACGCGGCCGGTCTTCGAGGCCAAGGCTGCCGCATGTGGCAGTCCGCTGACCTTCGCGACTGAAACCGACCCCTGTCTGGAGCTGAAGGTAGCCGACCTGGATTTGCCGGGTGACTACCAGGAGCGTAATCTGTGTACGCTGTCTGCGGCCGTCGGCATCTTGCGGCCGATGCTCGGCCTCGATCTGGCGGCCTTCCGGGAGGGCGTATGCCACGCTGCCCGCAACACGGGCCTGCACGGCCGCTGGGAGACGCTTCGTGAGGCCGATCCTGTGGCGCACAAAGCAAAGATCGTCTGCGATACCGGCCACAACGCACACGGACTCCGATGGGTGGCCGAGCAGGTTGACCGGATATCCTGCGATTACGACAACGTGTTCTTCATTCTGGGCCTGGCCCGCGAGAAAGACGTCGACGCCATCGCGCCGCTCCTGCCACGCAACGTAAGCTACATATGGACGCAGGCATCCAGCCCCCGCGCCCTGCCCGCTGTCGACCTGGCCAACGCCATGTCCGACCACGGCCTCTCCGGCCGCGTCGCCTTCACCGTCGCCGCCGCCCTCGACGAAGCCGACAAAAAAGCCACCGACAAAGATCTGATCTTTATCGGCGGCAGCAATTTCGTCGTCTGCGAAGTACTGTGATTATTCGAAAACTTTCTTGACCAGCTCGATGGGATTGCCTTGCGGAGTGGCGGAAAAGGTGCAGGTGCGCTCAGACCACCATTTGTATTCGAAGTCCTTCATCGCTTCGAGCAACAGGTCGTAGCGTTCGCCCTCCAGCTTCTGGCCAGCCGTCGTGGCCGCCTTGACAGCTGCGAAGAACATCTCCCAGCGTGGCTTGTAATAGGTCTTCACCAGGCCGGCCCAGGAACGGTCCGCATAGTCCGTCAGCAGATTGCCCCGATCACCCCAGGTCGTCAGCAGGTTGCGGGCGTTGCTTTCGAAATAGTCGGACTCCTCCGGCGTAGCGCCCCAGGCGCGCGCATCCGCGATCCATTTGCCCACCAGGAAATAATCCTGCGAAGCGAGCAGTCCGTCGAGCGTGTCGAAGATGCCCAGCATTTCTTTTTCCAGGGAAGCCATGCCCTCTGTATCGCCTTGCTCATACGCCGTCTTGTATTCGGCGAAGCGCTGCTCGAACTGGTTGCTCAGGTACTGGCGCGTCAGGTTCACCAGGTCGAATTCGTAGGAAGGACCATTGCCCCCGGCTGCCAGCAAGTGATCGATCACTTCGCGCAGCTTCTCGTTTTCATAGTTGAAACGGACGCTGGAGTGATAGGAAGTCGAGCGCTGGAACGAAGGCCGCAGGTTCATGATCGGGCTGTGGCCCGGAACCGAACGCTGGATGTAGATCTCGTCGAACAGCTCCTTCCAGGCCGCCCGCGCCTCGTCGCTGTCCACGCCGGAACGGCTCCATGCCAGCTGTGCGGCATAGTCGTCGAGGTTCTGGTGCTGCGGGAAATTCCAGGCTTTCTCGAAGATGAACTGATACATGAACGGGTTGCAGTCAAAGCCTTCCAGCGTCGAGCCCAGACCCTTGAAGGAGGGCCCCGCCTCGGCGAAGGTCCCCTCGATCAGGTCGGAAACCTCCTTGATGTTGCCCGCCAGGAAAGTGTTGCCACCGAAGTTGCCGAGGTAGCACCAGATGAACGGAATCCCGTAGTAACTCTGCGTCTTGCGCCAGACTTCCATCCGTTCGCAGTAATAGTCGAGCAGGATCGAGTGCTCGGCCGGATAGGAGGTCAGGAAGGCCTTCACGCGCTCGTCGGAATCGCCTTCAAACCAGTATTTCCGCTCGTTGTAGAAAAGCCAGGTCATCTGCAGCCAGGTGGCGTTGGGATCGGCGGCGGCCAGCGACTCGTAGACGCCATGGCTCACGCGGCCCAGATAGGCCGGATCCCAGCTCTTGGGAATCATCTCGTTGAAGATGTCGATGCCATAGATATGGTCGGTGCCGTAAATCGCTACTTCCTTTTCGAGGAAACGTTTCTGGATCTCCGGGAAGAGCTTGTCTTCCGGATCGAGGAACCAGGGATAGTCTTCCAGCGCGAAGCCTGCCCAGTCGCTCATGCGCTCGATCTTTGCCTCGGGATAGATGCGGCTGAGTTCCGGCGGAACATGGCCGGCGAAGGCCGGCAGCACCGGCTTCATGTTGAGTTCACGCTCGCGGGCCACGATCTTCTTCTGCAGGGCTTCCTGCCCTTCGAGCCAGGATTTCGGCAGCGGGCCGCCCCAGCGGTCGATGTTCAGCATGCGGTGCCAGGGCAGGTGGGCAGGCCCCGTGAAATAGCTGCGGACCTCTTCGTCCGTCAGGCCCAGCTCCGTCCATACCAGGTACCATACGGATTCCTGGCCGGTGATGGCAAGCGGAAGGTTGATGCCATTGAGAGCCATCCAGTCGATGAAATATTCCCATTCCCGCCATCCCCACCAGGGCATCGTGTAGCCATAGGTGCAGTAATTCAGGAAGAATCGTTCCGGGACGCGTGCATCCATCCGTACCGGCGCATCGACGCGCGGCAGTGTCTTGGGCATCGTCCCCCTGTCCCAGGAGAACCAGCCGATGTTCACATGGCAGTAATATTTCAGATAGTAGTTGAGGCCCACGGCCATGGAGTTGGCGTTGTTGCCACCGATGGCGATCTTGCGGCCATCCATCCCGAGGGTGAAGAAGTCGCAGGTGTCTGCCGGCAATGTCTTGAAAGTGAACTGGTCGGCTTGAAGCGGGATAATGCGGTTGGCCAATGCCGCGGCGGCCTGGGCGTCGGGGGTCCCGTCATCGGCGGGCTTGCTGCAGCCGACAGTCAGCAGGGCCGACAGGGCAAGAGCAAAAACGAAGAGTTTTTTCATGGTTCAGGCAGTTTATCGGAACAGGTTTTCAATTTTTTCAACGATGCCCGGATCGGAGGCGTTGCCGACCAGGCTGGGTTTCAGGTAATGGCATTTGTGCTCTTGCTGGAAGCGGGCCTGGCCGCCGCCGGTGACGTTCAGCATGGCCACGGCATCGCGCGGCAGCTTGCCGGCCTCGAAGGCGTTGATCATGCCCCTGAGCGCCACGGCCGCCGCTTCATGGATGTCGATGCCCTCGGTCTCGAGGAAGAGCTGCTTCATGGCGGCAATGTCTTGATTTGTAGCACACTCTACATCACCACCCGCATCACATAGCGCATCGTACACGCCTCCCTTCAAGCTGTAAGGTGGTCTGCGGTTCGACAGCACCTTGGCGTCAATCTCCAGTGCCTGTACGCGGGCTTTCTCGTCGTCCATCGGCAGCAGCGGGCGGCTGGCGGCCTTCCAGGCGTCGTACATGGGCAGGAAGGGCACGTTCTGCGAAGGATAGAGTTTCATCTTGTGGCTGCCGAAACGGCCGTCTTCGAGCAGGCGGAGGTTGGCCTCCCATGCGGCGATGGTGCCTGTGCCTGACCCGATGGCCTGGAAATAGGCGTCAGGGATGCGTCCCAGGACCTTGGCGGCGGAGAGCACGGTGGTGGCCATGCCGTCGCGGCGGGCGACGTTCTTGGCGCCGCCTTCGGCGAAGAACAGGGGGGAGGTGCAGGCTGCGTCGCCGAGGGCGATGGCATCGAAATAGTCGGTGCCGCGCGGCGAGCAGATGAGTTTTACGCAGTCGTTCAGGGGTTTCTCAAACCAGAGTGCATCGATGTTTTCTTCGGGCACGCTGAGCAGCAGCGGAATGTTGTTTTCGGAGCATACCTTGGCGAACGCACGGGCCGTGTTGCCGGCCGAGGCGACCACCAGCACGCGCTTCTCCCCGTCGGGGATGCGGGCGCAGACGCTGTAGGCCTCGGTCTCCTTGAAGGAGCAGGTGCTCATGCCGGCGCCTTTTTCCGGCCACCAGCCGGAGAAGGCGATATAAAGATTCGGAAGGCCCAGCTTCGCGCCGAGGCGCTCGCTCCGGAAGGTCACGGTCGGCGCCGAGCCCCGGAGCATCCGCCGCACCGGCATCCAGTCAGCGAACTGGTAAATGCCCCATTCTTCGGGGCCGAACTCAATTTGTTTCTTCTCATAGATGGCACGCACCAGCGACGGCTCCTTGCACTCCGGGTCCGCCAGCGTCCATCCCGCATCCTCGAACCGCCGGCCCGTCGCCACCGTCTCGAGGACATATTTCGTGGGTTTGAATTCTTTCATGGTATGAAAGTAAGCTATAAATACCACAAAAATAACAAAAAAACCCGAAAACTGCTCCTACAGGATACGGATACAGACTTTGCGTCCCAGCCCTTGAAATGGTTTGACAAGCGTAGATAACTGTATGTCTGTGCGGCCTTTTGGGCCAATTTCTCTTGCGTCAGGCCTGCCTCACGATAAATGCAATAGTCTGCCGTGGCGTGCCTGCGCAGAATAGCTTGTGGCGGGGCATGCCGCGCTCGGTCTGCTCAATTGAAGCAGAGCGAGCGCGGCTACCGTCGTTCCAGTACGCTTGAGGCGGGTTATCGCGCTTGACGATTACAATCGGAAGGCGTTGCCCTTTTGAAGAATAAAAAACTTTTTCTATCTTTGTAAAGTCCTTAGGGACAAGACATAGATGAAAGTGTTTTCGCTGTATCCTTGAATGGGAATCTGGCAGTTTTCATTTTGCACAAGGAAAAGCAATTCACCCATCACTCTGATTTGGCATCCTTGCCCCCTTCCGGGGCACTTGTCAAAAACGAGTGTGGAGTAATTGTTTAGAGGAGGGAATCGGACTGCGGCAGTTGCTGGATTATTATTATCTGCTTATTCATTTGACAGACGAGGATAGGAAGCAGGCTATGAATGACTTGCGGCATCTAAAGTTGCAGCGTTTTGCACAAGCTGTCATGTATGTGATGGTCAAGGGTTTTCGGATGGATGATAAATATTTGGTTTTTGAGCCTGATTGCCACCTCGGCTCTGTGCTCATGGAAAGTATCCTGGTGTCTGGTAACTTTGGACATTCTGACCCGCGAAACAAAAATATCAGGAAAGAGAGCCTCATTGTCCATGGATGGCATAAATTCAAACGCAATTTACGCTTTTGGGCTTTCTCTCCGTCAGAATCCCTTTGTATGCCGATGTTTGTGACGTGGCATTATTTCTGGCGTAAGAAGCAAGGCTATCTTTGCGGAAATCGTTGATTTTATCACTTTTTTTGTACTTTTGAATTTCCATTTGGACCGCAAAAACTCTATAGCAATGAAGAGAATTCTAGCGATTACCAGTCTGATAATCCTTTTCGGCAGCCTGCCTCTCCAAGCCGCACCAGTATCGATTAGTAAAGCGATGGATATAGCCAGCAAGGTTTTTGCCGCCCAGTCTACGAGGAAAGCCGCCAACAGTGCGCTGAAGATGATCTGGGATGGTGAGGACATTGCGACCAAGGCGACGCAGCCGGCCTTCTTTGTGATTGCCCGGGATGGTGGCGGCTTCGTCATTGTCGCTGGTGACGACAATGTGCCGCCCATCCTGGCTATCTCCGACCGCAACGAATTCAAGGTCGAAGGAATGCCGGAAAACGTCAAGTGGTGGATGGACCGCATGAAGGCGTCCGTCCGGTCTGCGAAGGTTCCGTCGCCCGAAGCGCGTGCGCAGTGGGCGAAATTCGCCGGTACCAAGGCGGGTGCTGCCATCACTGGAACTGTGACTGTCATCAGTGAACACCTGACCCCGGAATGGGACCAGTTAGGCACCCTGAAGGGCAGACCGGTGTACAATTCCAAATGCCCGGTCGTCGATGGGAAGTATACGTTGACGGGCTGTGCAGCTACGGCTGCTGGCGAACTCATGACGACCCTGAGCGGCATCTATCCCAACCAGATGCCAGTACGGGGAGAAGGGACAGTGCCACCATACGAGCCTTGGGAAGGTTGTGTATCGGCTTCCACGCCGGAGCATCCCTATGTGCTGGGAACAGCATATGATTGGGCGGGGCTTCGTTCCCTGTCGGGCCGGGAAGCCATTGAAAAGGCCATTGCCGAGGGACGGGGTGACCTGGTTGACAACATGGACCAGTTGCTGGCAGACCTCGGCGCCACGCTGCAATCCTACTATGCCGTTGACGGGACAAGCGTTAATATATTTATTATCGCTGATGCGCTGATCAGGTACTACGGGTTCAACAAAAACGCCTATCTCGCATCCGCTTCCGATTATACCCGTCATCAATGGCGGGAAAAGCTGAAAGGCGAGCTGGCTGTCCGTCCGCTCTTTTATATAGGGTTTACCGAGGATGGGACTGGCGGTCATGGGTTCCTTTTCGATGCTTACGGGCAATTCGAAGGTGAGGATGTGTTTCACATCAATTTCGGATGGAACGGCGACTGCAACGGCTATTACTATGAGGGCAACTATGATACTGACGGTAATCCTTATTATAATTATTCTTGGTACAACTTCGCTGTCTTCGATCTTTATCCGGACCCGTCGTCGACCTATCGCAGTAACATCAAATTGGTTCCCGTAGACAAGGATACTCCTTTCGGACTCAGCTATGTCGGCGGCGCTCCGGTCACCAAAGGGGACCTGCTTCTGATAGATTGGTTCCGTGTCTCCAACAAGGGCAATGAAACTTTTGACGGAAAGTTGCGTGTGGTGGCGTTGAACCAGAACGGGGATGTCCTGCAGGTCTTTGATGAATCGGACCGGAAGGATAGTCCGTTGCCCTCCAGAACTAACTTTGGTTGGTGTTTCAGTGAAGAGGATGATATCCATATACTGTTTGACATTTCCCTGGGTGATCGGATTGTCCTTCAATACCCCGTCGACGACGAGAATACGTTATGGCAGAAGGTGGAGGGATCGGTAGCTGCCGATAGCTTCATCGATGAACTTCCGCTGATACCCCTGGCCTTCATCCGGACGGAAGACTCCTACAAAGTGGGGGACTGGTTTGAATTCGCTTTGATGAACCACGACCAGATCTACGCCGGTACGAGATGGACCTTCACGGACCCGGA